>Ga0182743_1000046_pt1 | contig 246829 bp, 206 predicted proteins | sample eDN3rd30CKraftOP_FD_128522 | JGI IMG/M metagenome (GOLD analysis project Ga0182743, IMG submission 128522) | Enriched Organic Plus compost microbial communities from Emeryville, California, USA - eDNA 3rd pass 30_C Kraft OP (version 2) (version 2) ...
CACTGCCGCCACGCAAGCAACTACCGGCACGGCGTAACGGGCAGCCGCCACGGCATAACGAACCGCTTATACGGCATAGCGGACTACTTACACCGCATAAGCATTTACTTACACCGCATCACCGACTACCGACGATACGCCCTTGTTTACCGGCACCGCATAACCGGCCCGTTATACCGCGCCAACAAACGGTTTTACTGCGCCACCGTTTACTTATGCTGCATAACTAGTTAATGGTGCCGCAAAACCGATCACTGCTACCGCACGACTGGCACATTACGCGGCATAACGAATCAAAAGCGCGGTGAAAGGTATTTCCTCCACCGCGCCACTTGTTAACGATACCGCGCGACCGGTTAGTTTCCACGTGCAACCAACTACTTTCCGCGTACAACTAACTAGTTAAACCGCCAAAACCGAAACAGGCGTAACACCAACCACACCACTACTGCCGCGACTACAGCAACGACAGCCCACCACCACCCGTGCCCTTTCACCCGACTTTTGCCCTGACGGTAATCGGCGGTATCGGTCTGTTCACGATGGTGTATCACTTCCATCTGCTGTTCAGTGGTACCTTTCACCGTTTGTTCTGCTTCGGCTATACGAACGCTTTCGGTGTACCGGTAAGCCAATCCGCCTCGCGGAGATACCGTCTCCCAACGTCGGTCTACCTGTACCAGGCGGCCCATTCGGGTCACCGACGAATCCAGGCGAATACCTGCCCGGGCCTCCAGGGCCGCAATTTTACCGGACCGGGTACTTACGCGTTCGGAACTGCGCGAAATGGAACAGGCGCCGAATAATACAGCGCCTGCCCATAGGATTACGATCATCCTTTTCATCGCCACGGTGTTAATCCACCCACACTTTACGTGTCGCTACCGGACTCCAGACACTCACGCCGCGTTTGTTCATCGAACGTACGCGGAAGTAATAAGTCAGTCCGTCCACTGCCGGGGAAAAATAATTCCCCCTCGAATCGGATACCGATGGCAGCGACTCCCACTTCGGTTCCCCGTTTTCATCCAGTTCGGTCGCCAGCTGCCGCTCGTACTGGTACGCTTCGCGCACCGGCTCGTATTCCAGCAGTATCTCCGCGGGCCGGTTGGATTGCCGGATGCGCGTCCAGCCGGAGGCCGGCGGTGCCTGCGTGCCCCTTGGGTCAGCTGCCGGATAAAAGCCCGAGCTCAACTGCACGGAACTCAATTCGGTGAAGTTGTTGATGTAGCTGGCAACACGGCGCATGGCCTTTAGCAGCACTTCCCTCGCCTCATCTTTTTCCTTTTTCTGCTGGCTACTGGCGCGGCCTTTGGCGGTAATGGCCTGCTTGGCCACATAATCCAGCGCTATCGGCTCGTACTCGTCAAAAGACGGCACCATGTCCGGAAAGTTAGTGTTTGTGCGCAAAGCGTCGGCTGTTCTGTTGGCCATGGTCGCGAGCTCTCCGTCACTCATGTCGTTGTAATTGGTTACTAATTTTGGTGTTCTCATTTTTTTGTTGTTTTGCTTTTTTGTTGTTTGTTATTTGCTTTCTGCTTTTTGCGGTTTGCTTTTGCCTGCTCTCTTCCGCAGACTCAATCGGCCCACCGGGCAACGGCACGAATGGTCCTTACCGGCCGTCGCTTTTTGTATACGCCATCTACCGGAGGGCCTGCCCTGATGGGATTAGCGGGGTCGCTGCGGGTATCGGCCGGTTCGTCAGGCCCGGTGTTGCCTTCCACGGTAACACACCAGGTGTCGTCCCACCCATCCACGAAGCCCACGTGGGCAATGCGCCGCAGGTTGGTGTAGTAAATACCGAAGACATCTCCCGGTCGGGGCATTGTCGTGGAACCGGCGCCGGCATTACCACCTATGGCGGATTCCGCGTGCCAGATGGTTTTGCTGGCGGGGAAAAGTGCGGCTGCCCACGCATTGCGCGGTGCGGGGTAGCCTGCCTGCCCGTGGCACCAGCTCACAAAGGCCGCGCACCACGCGTAGCCCTCGCCCAGCCCGCAGTAGCGGAGGTACTCCTCCACTCGGCTGCCATCGTTGTTGCCGGTCGCTTCTTTAACGCCCAGCTCGGCGGTGTAGATTTCTTCCAGCTGTTTGCTTTCCGCGTTTTGCGATGTGCTGTTTGCTTCTTCACCGATGCGCTGTTTGCCTCCTAAAACACCGCTACCAAGCACACCACAAACGCATAGAGCAATCCAAAGAAGATAACGAGGTAAAACATGATTTTTTGCCATGGGAGTAAGGATTTGAAATTGTTTGAAAAATGGTACCGTTGGTAGCCGCGCAGCACGGGCCAGAGCAGTCCGACCAGCCAGCGCGACACGGCCAGGAAAGCCGCCAGTGCCACTACTGCGAGCAGCACGAGGCTCAGTGCGCCCGCATCCACCACCGCGGCGGTGGGGTCGGCCAGCCGTAGCAGCGGCCCGCCGTGCAGAAACAGGGCGAGCAGGCCGCACACGGCCAGCGCCAGTTGCAGGCGTTGCCAAAGCTGTCGCAGCCAGCGCGTGGCATCCGGATGTTTCGGTGAGATGGCCGGCCGCTCCAGGCCAGGCCACCGAGGGTGAAGTGTCGTTTCCATTGTTGTACTCCTTTCGTTTAGGGCAAACGTAGGGCATAGGCATGCCCACCCCAACTAACGGGACGAATTGGGACAAATTGGGACGAATTGGGACGTTAATGGGACGGCCGTCTACGGGTTTCGCCGCCGCAGTGGCTTCATACGCTTGCGCTGACCCCGCTCCTGGACTATCGCGACTAAGTCTGCTTTGAAGAATTTATCTTCCCCGGCATCACCCCGCGGCTTCAGCACGCCTTCGGCTACCCAGCGGTAGTAGGTAGAGCGTTTAATACCAAGGTAATCCATTGCCTGCTCTTTGGTGAGCCATTCTTCCAGTTCATCGTCCGGTCGGTGGGCCAAGAGCGAAGCAACATGTAAAAGGGCACGTTCTATATGGGTGAGTTTGTGGAGTATTTGCTTCAGCAAGCTGATAATAAGCTGCAACAACCCCGTAATCTGATCGGATACACGTATCATTTGGTGAGATGTTGAGGCCGGCAGAAGAACCGGCCGATAAAACCATACGTCGTCCGGAACCAAATTTATGCAAAAAGCTCGGTATGGCAGGCAATACGCACGCAGAACACGTCGGAAGCGGCGTCGGCACCGGTTATGGAAAACTGCGCCTCATTTCCCCAATACAATTTAAGGCGCTCTTCAAGGTTGCGCAGACCGATGCCGGTACTATCGTCATCGATACGGTGATTTTTCCTATTGGTGGCTTTCACGTGAAGCACACCTTCAACGATACGCAGCGAAATCGACGCCGGATGGGCGGCGTCCGATATCAGCGCATACTTCTTCATATTCTCAACGAGAAAAATAAGCATCATCGGGATGCATCCACAGCCCGCTATATGGCCAACCACGTTTACCCGGATATTCGGTCGGAAGCCCAGCCTGATACCCAGGATGTGGATGTACAGGTCGAGCAAATCCAATTCGTCGGCCAAGGCAATGAGGCTATGGCCGTCGTGGCGGCTGTAGGCTTTGCAGCATTCGGTAATGCAGTCGAGCACATAACCCGTCCGTGCCGGCCGCCATTTCACCACGTACCGCAGGGTATCCATCAGGTTATTGAGCAGGTGCGGAATCAGCTGGGCGTTCAACCGTTCGCGCGCTTCCCCGTCGACGATTTCCTGCACCCGTTGCTGCAATTCCATAAACCGGACACGGTCTACCTGCAGCAGGTGCCGCGACCACAGGGCACCGTAATAACCCAGTCCGGGCAGCACACCGGCGTACAACACCACCAGTACCTGCCAGCGGTTTACCACTTCCGGGCCGGTATCCAGCGGGCGCACGGCCATTGCGCCGGCAACGAGACTGAGCAGTATACTCCCCACCAATATACCAAGCAGAAACAACCCGCCATATAACGTAGCCCGGCCATATTGCCGGAGTTTCAGTGCGGAGATCACCCGTGGGCCGACCCAAAACGCCAGCACGTTGGCCGTGCCGATATGGATAACAAACAGCGCTGCCCAATCGGCCCAGCCGGTGAACGCTTCCGGAACCACTTTATCCACGTACAGCCATAGCACCACCCCCCACACCAACCACCCAACGAGTTGGTATTTCCACAACGGTATGGATTTGGGAATAGTGGCCATCTGGCTATCAACGGATTTTATTCCCCAGACCAAACTGATGCCGCTCCAGGAACTTATTGTATTCATCAAGATAGGCATCCGTTACGTCATGTTCCTCGGCACCAATTTGTACCCCCCTGGGCGCCGCGCCTGTGACCTCATCCATATTGATGATGGTACTGGGGTTTACCTGCATGAACAGGCCGGTCTGATGGAGGACAGCCATGGCCCGTGCAATGGTTTGCCGTACTATAACGGGCTGCGTCTCACCTTTGAGGTAGACCAACAGGTTGTTTTTGCGATGAATCAGTTTGACCACCTGATCCGGGAATGTAGGTATATAGCGCCTTTCCGAAGATTCGTACAGCCACAGTTTCCCTAAGCGGATTTCCATGGGGCGATCTTCCGGGGTGAGGTTCAGGATGTCTTCCACCACCCCGAGCAAATCGGCCCCCGTCACCGGTTTGACGAGGAACGCTTTCACCCGCTTTTTATAGGCCGACAAGGCATATTCTCCATGCCCGGTTACAAACACCAGTTCATCGCAATGTTTCTTCAACAAATCCACGGCATCCAGGCCACTGGTGCCCGGCAATTCAATATCACACAGCACCAGATTGACCCTGCCTTCCGCACGTACGTATGCCAATCCTTCAGGTATGGTTCCGAACGAAGCCTTCAATTCCAACTCGGGTATATGGGCAATGCTTTCTTTCAGCTGCAAGAGTGCAGTCGGTTCGTCTTCAATGGCAATAACGGTGATCATAACGGCCCGTTTTGGTTAGAATTTTCGATTTAGCATCCCCTAAAGTAAGCTAACACGAACGGATTTCCAAACATCCGCTCCTTTTTCAGTGATTTCGTCACAAAAAAACAGCTGTTTCGTCACACGCCACCGCAGCAGCGTCACACAATGAAAATACGTATTGCCCTAACCACTAAATTAGCCTTCATTAACCAAAAAAAGTCGTAATGAACACGAAAAAAAGCACCCTTCAGGCCGCCGTGGCCGTTCTATTGGCCGCCGCATGGATCCACAACTTTTCCGCCGGCACGCCGCCCGCCCCCATCCATCCTTCTCCCCGCCCTGTAATTACCGCCGCACCTGCGGATGTTGACGGATGGATCTGCCTGGATACAAAATTTTTCTTTCCGCGCACGTCGCGTTCCTTTAAGCATAACGAATCGGCGCACCGGCAACTGCTTACCGATCTGCTGCGCGATTATGAGGCCCAATAGCATGGCTGTACGCACAGGCGTTGCGATACTGGCGATGGCCGTTCATCTGTCCATCCCGGTATTGCACAATGTGGGTGGTTTCCTCCAATCCATCGCCATCGTACAGGCGAATGATAGGCAGGACGGACTGGTGGCCATCATCGACCGTATCCAGCAGATGAACGAGCAGCACCCCCTCGCGGCGTACGGACGTTATACCGGCATGGCCACGGGTTACGGTTTTTTTGCACCCCATGTGGCCAGTCCGTTCGTGTTGCAGGCCGTTGTCTGCCAGCCCGGCAGCCCCCAGTGCGATACGCTTGCGGCGCCGCCCGGATTTGCCAGGAATACGGCTGTGCGCTATCGGGCATTCACCAGCGGCATGCGTAATTTACTGCCCGAGACCTGGCAGCATTACGGCACGGACCCCCTGGCCGTTCGCTATACCCGTGCACTGGTCCGGCAAACGGCACAACAGTGGGCGGCCCGTTGCGGTGCCGAACTCGTTTCTTTTTCGGTTTATGCAGTCCGGTTACCCACGCTTCGGCAGCCCGGCATCCAATACGTTGATTTGTATGCCGGCGACTGAAACCGTGCGTTGGTTCAGGCTGCTTCACCGGGCACTGGGTGTCATCCTGCTGATGGCCATGGGTATTCCCAAGGGCGGAGGCAACCTCGATCTGGTACGCTACCATCCCGATGCGTCAGGCTGGTCCGTGTATGACCTCGTTGCCACGCTGGAGCAGCAAGCCGGCATGCCGCAAGGCGATACGTTAACGTTAATAAGCTGCGTCTATGCCGCGCTATGCGCCGCGCTCCTGGCGGGGTGGCACGTCCGCGCCATCGCCATCGCCCTGCTGCTTGCCCATTACCACATTTACGTGGCAGTACCCTTGTACAGCTATGGTTTTGATTATATCGCCCTGTCTGCCCTCACCTATTGCGCGGCTTACAGCCAGCGATGGGGCGCAATTACATTGCGTGCGTTACAACTTCATCTCTGCATCATTTACCTCTTCGGCGGCCTGAATAAGCTCGTGGGGCCCGCTTGGCGCAATGGCGAAGCGCTTTGGAAAGCCGTACAGCAATCTTATGGGCAGCCGCTCATCTCCCTTTCCGGCGTTGAGGCACTACCCTGGCTATGGTTGGCAGCCGGCTGGGGCGTTGTGCTGCTGGAGCTCTCCTACCCTTTCCTGATATGGTGGCGGCGTGCCCGCCCGTGGGTATTGGGCAGCATGGTGCTCCTGCACCTCGCCATTGCGTTGCTGATGGGCTTGTATGCTTTTTCGGCACTGATGATTCTGCTTAATCTCGTTGCCTACCATTTTCCATATTCGAAAGATTACGTTAACCCGCCAACGGCCCCGCCCGAACAGTCCCCGGCGCACACCGGCATACAGAAAAACATTATTGATCAAACACCGGCATGCAACACGTCGTCCACAAGTCCAGCCGGTGCAGTGGTCAAAAAGCCGCCCTAGCTTACCCGCCTCAACATTCTTTGGCATTGCTATTCAAATTCTCCCCGTATTCCATTGTACCATGCAACCTTCACTGCGTGTAGCTGTTACCGATTACCACCCCACGGCGCGGGTGTCCGACCGGCTTCCCTCGGGGGCGAGTTACCGTGTATCCTATTCAAAAAAACAAAGCTGGCATGGCGACCGCTGGTGGGTGAGCATGCAGACGTACGACGCCCGGCACGCGTATGTCTATCTTATCGAGGTCTTCGCCAGGCAACCGTTGCGATTCGGGGTGGAATGCCTGCGGCGCGATCTCCGCTGGCTTTACCCGCTATCGGGGGCGTTTACGCTCCATGACCGGGACGGGCGAAAGACGCTGCAACTCACTGCCGATGAACACATCCGTGTATTATCAGGGGCGGGGAGCCATGAGGTCGCCGTGCCATCCGGACGGCACCTGCTTTTTGCCTTTGTGTTGGATTGGGGTTGGACCCGCCGGTATGCGCGGAATGCCCTGGAGTATCTCCGGACGCCCGTTCCGGTGCCCATCACCCCTGCCATCCGCGGGCACCTGCTCACGCTGGCCAACCTCTCGCAGCGGGAAGGGCTGCTGATGGATGCCGAAATCTATTGGCCCATTGCCCGGATTACCCACCATACCCGGCAGCTCTATGAGGAGCGCGAAGCCGACGCGCAGCCCATTCCGGCCGGTCTGCAGCTGGCGCGGGCCACCCGCCACTACATCCACGATACGGTGCGGATGGGTTCGTCGCCTTTCATCGTTGCGGAGATCGCCGCTCATTTCGGGGTCACGGCCGATTACCTTAGTCGGGTGTATAAGAAACATTACGGGCAATCTGTCCAATCCTACCTGATGCGGCAGCGGCTTACTGAAGCCTTCCGGCTGTTGGCCGATGAAGGGCTTCCGGTAACGACCGTAGCTTACCGGATGGAATTTACAGATTTATCGGCATTTGGCAAGCTGTTCCGCAAGCATTTCAAGCAAACCCCCAGTGCGGTGCGGAAAAAGGGCGGGCGGACAAACGGATAGACGAATCATTAAAACTTGCAAATTAAGCAAGTTTTAATGATTTATGTTTCAAACAATTGATTAACAATATCAAAAGGCATGTAAATTAAGTATTATTAAAACTCGCACAAAACACAAGTTTTAATAAAATAGCGGGCATCCGGAAAACATAAACTTGAATTTTATATTTTCATGAATATCTAAACTGGACATTTCAACTATACAATACTATACGTAGAAAAAGCGTCAGGTTTAATTAGACAAATTGAGTGAAGGCCATAGCACGGTCCTAGCCTTAGCCTTGGTCGGATATTGACCACTCCGGAGGTCGGATATCTACCAACATATGGGGTGGATATGGGGTATTTTTGTTGCTGTAGTAAAGGTTATACTATGGTTTTAAATTATTTATTCACAGGCTTAATAGCCGCCCTGCTGTCCGTACCAGGTACAGGACAAAAGGAAGTTGCCACGGTTGGGGAAGAACCGGTGGTGAAGAAAGAGGCACTTCAAACCGCGTACTGGAGATATGATAACAGTACCAACACGGGTGCGAAAAACGCCGGCAGCTACACGCCTGTTCCAGATGGTGACGCCGACGCGTGTGGAGACCCCGGCACAGTGCCGTGCATCATGCAAATCGATGGGACACCAGGAAATTCCGCCGATCTTCAGGATTTTCTTGACGAGATTGATACAGAGGCTGAAGTCTACACCGAAGCGTTGCACACCAAACAGTAACCGAGAGGTTTGAAAAGAGGTGCCAGTCCCTGTCGGCACCTCTTTTTTATGAACTCCTACCTCGGATTCTGTGGCATTCCTGTTATTTCCACCACTGCCTCTGGTAGTGGCAATGCAAACCGGTTGTGATTAGGCGGTAATTCATAAAGCTCTCCATTTACTATGCGCTTAAGTCCAATCTGCGCCCCCTCTTTATTCAACCGTTTAATATCCATCCACCTGATGCCCCGCATGAGCAACTCCTTCCGGCGTTCATTGAGAATCAACGGCAACAACTCCTCTTCATTTATCGACGCCGTTGGTAAGGTGGAACCGCTGAGGTACCGCTTTTCGAGCAGCCGGTTTAAGTAGGTCAATGCCTGTTCCGTGTCACCCAGCCGAGCATAGCATTCCGAAAGCGTAAGATAGATTTCGCTAGTGGAAACCCCACTAAATTGGGATCGCGAGGCGTAACTTCCCTTGAACGCGGTTGATCCATCATTGTTGGTGTCGAAAAAAATTCCTTTCCTCAAATCCTCCGGTTCATACATGCTCAACAGCACCGTATCGATTTTTGCCCGATTGTTAGACACATGGTTTGGGTTCCCCATTTGGCCATAGTAAATCACTTCTTCATTATAAACTGGAATCGGGGCTCTTGCCGTTTCATCAAGCTCATTATAGTCCATTAAATGGCCATTGGAGGCCAGGCACGAGTCGGCATATTTCAGCGCTAGGTCGTACTTCCGCATAAACAGGTAGGTTCTAGCCAAAAGCGCCCAAGCCGCCGCCTTCGATGGTCGCATCACATGAACGGCTGTTTCCGGTAGCCGTAAACTTGCTTCCCGCAGGTCAGCCAAGACCTGCTCGTACGATTCTGCAACGCTCGCTCTGGTGGATGGCACATTAATATCGGCTTCCAGTCTTAACGGAATGCCCAGGTCCGAAGTAGACTCCACATCGTCAAAGGCCAGGCTCCAAATCCCGACGGCCTCCAAAAACGCCTTGCCCCTGATGTAAAGTGCTTGACCTTTGATGTCGTCCCAACGAGCCGCGTTGAACGTTGTACGGCTAATGCTGGATATATTATCCAGCACACTGTTTGCTGCGTATACGCGTTGGTATACAAAAGACCATTCATTGGTAGCAACGGGGATAAAATAATCTTTTTCCCAGGTATACATGCGCCGGTTTTCATCCGTCATGGCATTGAAAACATCGTCAGTCAGATAGTAATTGTCCGCGCTAATCTCTGCTGCCGCTGCATCACGGTTGTTAATATCCGCGTAATAGTCCAGTGTACCCTGCAAAATATCCAGCGATTCTAAGGTAGCAAACCGTTTATTGGGTTTCAAATCAAGGTATTCGGAACAGCCAGAAATACCGACCGAACAACAAAAGGCTGAAATGATTATCGATAATGATGATTTGTATGTTTTCATGATGATATCCCTTTGAAAATCGTTGATTAAAATGAAGCCCGTATGCCCACCGCTATCCGAACCGCAGGGGGAAGTGAATTGGCACCGAAATATTCCGGATCCAACCCCTGTTTATTCTTCCGCCACAGGAGTCCGATATTGTCGGCGATGGCGTAGATATCCATCGTTTTCAGGCGGGTATTTCGAATGTCATTCAGTTGATAGTTCACATTGATGTACTGCAATCGGATGTGGTCTCCGCGCAACACATTGACGGTAGCTCCCTGATAGAAGTTGTCGCGTGGGGCAGCGTTGGGGTAAACCCGCGAAGGTACGTTGGTATGCTGCTCATCTCCTGGTGCCTGCCATCGATTGGCGTATTCGGCATGCATTTGCCAGCGGGAATACAGGTTGCCGTAATTCAGCGCGTCCTTTCGGAAGTAATGGCCGAATTTGTACGTGAACCGGAACGTTATCGACACTCCTTCGTAAGCAAAGGTATTCCCAAACGATCCCATCCATTTTGGCAATGCAGATCCATGGAAGAACAGATCATCGATAACCACACTGCTTCCCGTAAGCGCATTATAATCTGCACTGGTTTCTCCTTGGAAGACACCTTGAGGATCACCCGTCACAGGGTCGAGCCCGGCCCAACGGTAAGAAAGCAGCGAATACACAGGCTTTCCTTCCAATCCGGTTACAATTGAACCATTGTTGCTGGTGTAATTACTGCCCTGATTGGTAGCTAAGAAATAATCCGTCACCCGGTCGGTATAATGGTTCAAATTCATATTTGCCGTCCAACGGAAATCCCGGTCGATGATTCGTGCATTTAAATCGATATCCATCCCTTGGGCCTGCATAGCCGCCACATTTTTTTTAACGGTGCGACCGATGCCGATTGTCATGTCGATTGGCGAGGAACCGAAAAGGTTGCCTGCCCATTTCCGGTAGAATTCGATGGAACCGTAAACCCTATTTGCCGCCGTCGCAAAGTCCACACCCAGATTGAGTGTGCGCACGGTTTCCCATTGAAGTTGCGGATTGCCATAAGTTCTAAACGTTGCATACGGCGAGCCGGTATATGGAGATAGTGTTCCGAAGGTCATGGTGGTTATGGCCGTTTGGGTTGGATCCGCATTGCCGCTTACTCCGTATGTCGCTCTAACCTTAAGCCTGGGTATCATTTTGCGCCAGGAAAAAAATTCCTCCGCCGCTACATCCCAAGTGACCCCGGTTGACCACAACGGCTTCCACTTGTTATTTGTACGGACACCGTATAGATTCGAGGCATCGGTCCTTAGGCTTGTGTAAAGCGTATATCGGCCACTGAAGGTATATGAAGCGTTGCCATATGCCGACACAAAACGGTCGGTCTGGTCGCCCTCCGAAACGTTCTGAAGTATCCGCGCAGGAAACCCCGATACAAATTGCGGGAACTGCGAGATAAAATCCACACTGCCAAAAGCCAATATATCATCGTTGTAGCCATAGAGCCTATGCCCATTCGACGATAGGTGTACTTGTCTCATTTCACCACCCAGCATTGCCCATATGGTGTGTTCGCCCATCTTGGTATCGAAATTGGCCTGCGCCCGTACGTTATGAACGTTGAGTTCCGAAGACGACCGATCCTTCACGCCACCGACTGGAATGTGACGCGTTAGTTCGCCGGTTGTTGCATCGATTTCTGTAAACCGGTTGACTAGGTCGCGTGCAAAATAACTGTTTGCACCGTATACTGAACTCGTATTGCTGTACTGTCTTTCAAATTGGTAATTCAGATCGAACGACAGCGCATTGACCGGGTTGAGCCGTATACCCGCATGCGAAATGACATGTTGTGCCTTTGAAACCATATCCGTATGACGGTAGTCGTCCAACGGACGGTACCGCCAATCCAGCAATAAGCCGCCCCCGGCGGTATCCAGGTAGGCCTGCCTAAATTCTTTGGGGATGGCCAGCGCATTGCCCTGCTCATCCATCAGTTTGGCATATGGATAGAGTTGCTTTGTGCCCGGAGAAATTTCGTTCCAAGCCGGTTTCCCCCCATATTGATTACTTTGTGTAAGAGAAACACCCGCAGACAACCGCAGGTATTTAGTGATTTCCATTTGATTGGAAAACTTCAGGTTCAACCGGTTGTACCGATCGTCGAGACTCCCACGGTTCCGGTCATATCCGGCCGACGCATTCCATGCCACCCGCTCTGACCCACCCTGCAATCCAAGTGCATACTGCTGGTTGTGGGACCTGCCGTACAAGTGGTTTTTAAAGTCATCCCGTACATCATGTTGTTTCATTTGTTCGATTTGGGCATCTATTGCTGGGATGGCATCCGGCTGGGCAATGCTTCGTTGCGCAAGTAATTCAACCACCGGGGAAAGCACAGGTCGGAAGAAATTGTTCATATCCGACTGGTAATATCCCTGCTCGAACAAGAACGTTTCCAGATCAATGAATTCGGCACTGCTAAGCCAGCGCAGGTAGTTGAAATCAGGCTTACCTCCAATTGAGGTATTGGCATTGAAAGAAACCGAAATGGGTTCGTTGAGCCGTCCTTTCTTGGTGGTAATGACCACCACGCCATTCCCGGCGCGTGTACCCCAGATGGAAGCCGCTGCGGCATCCTTGAGAACCGTAATGTCTGCCACATCATTGGGGTTGATGTTGGATAGGTCACCCTCGTAGGGAAAATTATCCAAAATAATCAGGGGCTCTGCGGGGCCGTTGATTGTGCTTAACCCTCGAACCATCAATTTAGGTGTGATGGAGTTACGGTTTACAGAAATGCCATTTCCAATTGCCTCCAATCTGCTGATCACATCCGTGCCCACCTGTTCGTTGAACAGGCGGTTATCGATATGTGAAAAAGAGCCAACAGCGCGTTCTCGCGACAGTTGCTGGTATCCGGTAGAAACGATTACCTCCTCAAGCATTTCCGTCTGTTTGGAGAGGTAGATGAGTAGGGGGGTATGTGAGGGAAGCGAGATGTCGAGCGTGGTCGTTTGGTATCCCGTTGCCGATACCCGTAGGTTACAAGTGACGCCGCCTACGGTAACGGCAAACCTGCCTTCGTTGTCTGTTGCCGTTTCTGCTTGGCTATTAAGGACGGTGATGGTGACTCCTGCGATAGGCATGCTATCCTGTTTTGACACCACGGTACCATGCAGCGCGTGCTGGGCAGCACAGCAAATGCTCAAAACCAATAGACATACTATTGCCAATACGTGTTTCATTGTGTTGTTGTTTTAGGTGAGGTTTTTGTTTCGCTATTGTTTCTTTTCTTTTATGACTAAGAAATGTTGCTGCCCTTTTTCGTTTAACTTAGAGACTACCTCTGCGGTGTATGGGCTATACCGGTTGAGTGTTCTCAGCATTTCGGCATAGAGGCTTTCCGGTTCCGACACCGGCACGATTACCTCTATCGAGTATAATGTACTGTCGGTGAGTATCCCTTCGGAGCCGCGCGGCCCATAAACCAACCTTTCACGGCTGTAATCCGGCATCATTTTCCGAGCGCAAATTTCAAACAGCGTCAATAGTGTCTTGTTGGATAGCATTCTGCCGTGCACAACCTCTTCAGTGCGCCGGAGGACACTGCTTCCGCCCAGACCGTCAATCGAGCCTTGGAATAGAATGGCATAATGCTGCAGCTTTTCCATAGGCAATGTTTTTGTAGTAAATAATGGTTTATGGATATCCACGTTTACCTTTTGTGTTAGCTCCGAAAAATCCCCTGCCAGTGCCTGTGCGAGTTTGCTCTTGTCCAATTGTGCTGAAGAAGTAAAGGCAGTAACCCTGCCTTGTTTTGAGATCCACACTAAATGTGGCACGGAATTGTGCGGGAAAGTCTCCTTTAGCTTACCTCCATCCACTACTGTAGGAAAATCAATCTGGTCGGTAACGCTGTTGGAATGCCAGAATTCCGAAACCTTAGTAAAAGGTTCGTCAGTTACCGCTAGTACAGCCATCTGCTTAGCGTTTTTGTTGGCTAATTGATTGGTTTTAGGCATGGATTTGATACAACTGCTACACCACGTTGCCCAAAAGTCAAGAATGATTAATTTTCCTCGGTAGTCATCAAGTGTAATCGTGTCCCTCCCTTCGGGATGATTAACCACTTGCAACGGTAGATGCCATAGCCATTCTGGAATGGTATCTCCTATTTGCAAAGGCTTGATGTCTGCCGTAGCCGCAGGCTCCGCCTGTTGGGCGGAGGCCTGCTTCACGGCATACAAACACATGCTCGTCAGTACAACCAGGAGGCTGATGTATCTTATTGTGTATTGTTTGCGTTTATGGTTGGTTAGGGCATAGCCCTCCCCTATGCGTAAAATTAGCTTCATTAGTTAGTTGGTTATAAACGGTTTAAGAAAAATTCATTTTGTAAACCGACCGCCAATACCGCAAGAAAGCGAGTGTTTTATTTGCAGGCCAAGGGAAAAGACGCTACTTTTATTGGGGATTTCGAGTAACCGATAAAGTAAGCCGTCCTTAACCTTTGGCAAACACACGCGTTTCCGTTGGTATGGGGTCGGTGCACCGGAATCCGGCCGTGGCCGTCTTTGTATCCGGTGTTTGTTTTATCGCCTATTCGGGATTTTTGATGATGTTCTTTAGTAGGCTTTTGGAGGCACATGGCAGTAGTATTGCATACTGCCCATGAAGTGCTGTCGCTACCCCCGCAAATGCTTTGCGGGAGGCGGGTAATTGCGGTTTGGTGATGCTCGTTTTCATAATCATTTTTGGTTATGGGAAACGAGACTCTGATAGTATAAAATACTAAAGGCTGGGGCTATCTCCTGCCTTTGTCCAGGCACTAGCACTAGCCCCAAACGCGACATTCGATAGACACCCAGCCTAAAGTATGTGCAAAAATACACAATATCTTTAGACATGGGTTTTTAATCTACCGCCTCGCATTTGAGTGTGAATGTGCTAGTTTCGGACTCAGAGGCTCTTAAAAACTCATGCTCACCCGTGGGTGATATGTTTCTTCATTTTTCGTACCAACCCTAGGCTGGTTTGGCAAATATAGGAATATTAAATAAAACAGCAAATAAATTGCTGTTATTTCAAGAATAAACTAAAATATTTTGAATAACAAGGAATTAGAAACAAGTGTTTTTTTAGATTATATACTGAAAATCGTATCTAAAAGCTATTCAGGGAAATCTAAACGCGAAGTTGAAACTCGGATTAAGAAGATCCTTGGTAGTCGTAAACATATTTTAGCAACATCATTTTACAATATTTCACAGCTTTTAGCTATAGATATTGACGCATTATCTGAGAAATTTTTTAAAAATCGAAAGTTTACGGTACTCGACTTAGCTCCTACCTCTGACAACAGATTGAAGGACTTTTTGTCACCACACATTCGAGATGTAAAAGAGGTATCCATTGCCGCAAATATTGAGAATACGCGGTTAAGTAGGTTACTAAGTGGTGAATTCACGCACCTTTATCCGAGTGAGGTCTACGGCCTTGCAAAAGCGTTCATCCTAGAACCCAGCCAGCTTTTCAATTATTTTTACGGCAATGGCCCGCGGCCCGTAGTTGGAATGTGACCTGAAATTATCAAAATGGCTTTGTTAGTCTGAAAATCGATATACCACGTAGAGAACCACCAACAATCCAGGACAGAAATATTACATTGTCAAAATAAAAAAACCATATCAGTAAAGACATGGTTCGATATCATGATGACAATAATCACCGCTATAGCTTTTCCACTTCCTCTATCGGAAGTTCCAACACATCGGCAATCATCGCATTACCGAATCCGCTTTTCTTCATCTTAACGGCTGACCGTAGCTTTTCGGCATGAGCCTTGGCCCGTTCTTGTTCTGCCTTGGCCCGTTCCTGCTCGATCAGCCGTTGGGCTTTGACGCGTTCCTCGTTCCGGCCTTTTTCAATCAATAAATCATACGTACTCATGACTTTATCTTTTATCGTTAACGGTAATTCCCCAATGATTTCCAGTATCCGCTCCTCGGTCAGTTCCACCTGGACGAAACTGTACACCAAAAACGCCTGCTGCAACTCCCTGCTTGCCGAAGGCAGTGCCATCAGCAGCATCCGTTGGAAATTGCGGGCCAACCAGGCCTTGTTGTGGCTATGCTTCAATACCAGCAACGACGATGCCAGAAACTGGTTGTGCAGCGCTTCGACAACCGCGTCGGGTGTATCACGCAAGTTGTGGTAAATGTAGTCAAATTTCGGGATGAATCCAAGCAGTTCGCCGTCCAACCCCTCGAACAGCTTGTCCAGCGGCCAATACTCCCATTTCTGTCTGCCGTGGTAGAATAAAATGGGGATGATGGGCGTGAGTGTCTTTTGCTTCTGCCGGATCTGGTGCTGGTAGCCCGAGAACAGGTAGCCGCCTATCTGAACGGATGTGTAGTTATCCCGGTAGCTCTTGTGCTCCGTCAGCAGGCATACGGCCACGTGGCCCCGGCCATCGGCACGGGTGCACAGGTAAACCGCGTCGGACATGGCCTTTTCCAGCTCGGCGGACACGTAGCTGTCGGGCAGGCGCTTGAGCGTGGAAAGGTCCAGCATCCGGATGATGTGTCCCGGCAGTGCCGATTTGAAATAATCTAGTGCCAGCTGGCTGTCATCCAGCAACGAGCGGAAGAAACTGTCGTGGGGGGAGGAGATGTCTGCCATAATCCGTCGGTTATCTTTCGGTGTGATGCAAACATACGGAATGATAAATTATTTAGCAAAAGTAGCCACCGAAAACCTGATGAAGTTTACTACACTATTTGATATTTTGCCGCCCATTCCGAAATTTGATGACCATTCATCCTTGCCCATTCCATTAAAACCACATCCGGGGCATCAAATTCACCTACTGATGCCACGGCGCTACTCAAGGTAAAACCGTTCGAAACCTCGGTGCTGAAGGAAATCCTTGCCGACCACAACCCAACCTACGCACCGGAAGATCTATTGGCGTTGTATGCGTTTACCGGAGGGGTGGCGAAATATGTACAACAATTCATGGATTCGGGCGCTCATACCTTGGGAGGTATGCTTGATTACATGATTAAGGAGGATTCCACGTTCATTCCCGAAGGGAAGAATATGCTTGTTGAAGAATTTGGCAAGGAGTACGCCAATTATTTCACCATCCTTTCGGCCATCGCACGCGGCAAAACCACCCGGTCGCAGATCGAAGCGGTGGCAGACCGCGAAATCGGTGGTTATCTCACCAAGCTGGAGCACGACTACGGATTAATCGCAAAAGTAACCCCTATCTTTGCGAAAACAGCGACTAAAAATGTACGTTATACGCTGCATGATAATTTTCTGACGTTCTGGTTCCGGTTTGTCTACAAATACAGCTATATGGTAGAAGTGGGCGGATATGAACAGCTAAGATCCATCATCGACCGCGACTACCACACATTCAGCGGCCATCTGCTGGAACGCTATTTCCGGGCACAGTACATCGAACAAAAGCGCTTCTCTCGTATTGGAGGTTATTGGGATCGAAAAGGTGAAACCGAAATCGACCTCATTGCCGTCAATGAACTGGAAAAGACGGCCGTGATTGCCGAAATCAAGCGCCATCCGGAAAACATCAGTGTGGGCAAGCTCCGGGAAAAAGCCGCGCTATTCATGGCAGCCACCGGCGCTTTGAGCGGATACGAAATCGAATACCGTGCGCTGTCGTTAGCCGATATGGTCCGCCCGCATCGGTAACATGTTCGGCCGCGATGCGGTTGAATCCCGAACCCGGTGCGGATTATCCTAAACATGGGAGAACGGAAAGGTCGAGGCTGGGATTGCGCCGCTCGGGCATCGGGAAACGATACTGATTCGGGAAACGCGAATATCCACACGGTCGGGAAATTCATTGAAGAGTTCATCCGAGTTTCATTTCAAGTAAACCTCACCGTAGATCGTCAGAACCCAGCCTTTACAAAGTATCCCGTCGGATAGGTATAGTCATCGTTCTTCGCATGTTCGATACCATAATCGGCAAACACCAATAACCTGCTTCCGGGTTCCAGGGCTTGAAACGCCGTTCCATAACCCACCGGCATGTGGATGACTCGTTGATCCTCATGCCGCAGGATGGTTTCTTCAACCGGCAATTCCTTAGAAGGTTCATCCCAGTCATCGATTTTAACTGTTTTCATAGAAAACACACCATCCAACACGTAAAACCAACGTTGCTCAATGCGGTGCGCCCGCCACCCACGGATTGTTTCGGTGTCTTTATTTTCGATGATATAGAAACGCTTCACCACGGTCATGTCAAAATCATTGACGAACCGGATACTGCCGACTGAACGCTATCTGCGACGCACCCCAAGAAAGCATGATTCATTGATTGAGGTCGTCAAAAAAATTATCTTTGCACCATGTTCTATGCGTTCTTAGCCGTTTTGCTTTTCGCCGCCATGTTGGTGTATTTTCCCGTTGCGGACAAATACAAGATCGTCGACAAAGCCAAAATGATCGTGTTGATGAATTTGAATGGAAATCCAAAATAAATCCGCTACACTTATGACAACCCATCATCCAATAGATAGCGTAGGTAATGCCGAAATTGCTGTTATCGGGCTGGGTTACGTTGGGCTACCTCTTGCTATTGCATTCGCTGAAAAATATCGTGTGCTTGGCTTCGATATCGACGAGGAACGTATTGCCGAGTTGCAAAATGGAATAGACCGCACGCGGGAGGCGGACGTTGAAGCATTACGCCAGGTTACCCAGATAAACGACCTAGCCCTTTCGGCCAATGTTAGCGACCTTCGTACCTACAACACCTTCATTGTTACCGTGCCAACACCAATAGATAAGTTCAAAGCGCCCGATCTGAGCCCGCTAATCAATGCGTCGGAGATGCTGGGCTCCATATTAAAGAAAGGCGATATCGTTATCTATGAATCTACGGTTTACCCGGGTTGCACCGAAGAAGTCTGTATTCCCATCCTGGAAAAGGCTTCAAGCCTAGTGTTCAATGAAGATTTTTTTGTGGGCTATTCCCCCGAGCGGATTGTACCGGGCGATAAAATCAGAACGCTGACTAAAATCAAGAAAGTAACCAGTGGTTCCACCCCGGAAATTGCTGAGCGGGTAGACGAGCTGTATCGTTCTATTATCGAGGCCGGCACCCACAAAGCCCCCAGCATTAAGGTAGCCGAAGCGTCAAAAGCCATTGAGAATGCACAGCGTGACGTCAATATATCCTTTGTTAACGAGTTGGCGTTAATTTTTGACCGTATTGGCATTGACACCAATGATGTGATAGAGGCGGCAGGAACCAAATGGAATTTCCTGAAATATAAACCCGGTTTGGTTGGTGGTCATTGTATCGGTGTAGACCCCTACTACCTTACACACAAAGCACAATCACTCGGATACCTGCCCCAGGTAATTCTATCCGGGCGACGGGTTAACGACCAGATGGGGGCATTTGTAGCAGAGAAGGTGGTTAAGCTCATGATTCAGAAAGACCATAAAATCAAAGATTCCCGCGCGCTTATTATGGGGATTACGTTCAAAGAAAATTGCCCGGACATACGAAATACCCGCGTTGTGGACATTTATGACGAATTGAAGCAGTTTGGTCTTGACGTTGATATTTACGACCCTTGGGCTGATGCAGAGCAGGTAAAGCGCGAATTTGATTTAGATATCCTCAATGAAATAAAAAATGACGTCGTTTATGATGCCATTATCGTTGCTGTGGCACACGACGAGTTTCTAACGTTTGACTACCAAAAGATAAAACGCGATAACGGGATTATTTTTGACACCAAAGCGTGTCTAGAGCGTAGTTTGGTGGATGGAAGGCTTTAAAAAGTACCACCGTCGCAGTTATAATTTTCAAGAAACTTGTGTCAGTCAAATAAACAACTAGCTCCTAAAATAGTTGCATAACCCGTTCTTTAACCCGATTCAGCTCCCTTTCACTCAAATTGGAACCCGAAGGCAAACATAAGCCCTTTTCAAACAGTTTTTCAGCGACACTATCGCCATAAAACGGGGCGTCTGTAAACACTGGCTGCATATGCATTGGCTTCCACAGTGGGCGAGATTCGATATTCTCTCCCTCCAATGCGAGTCGAACACCTTCCTTCGTTACTTTAGGATGGTCCACCAAGATGGTTGTCAGCCAGAAATTGGAATAGTAATCGGCCGAAGGTTCCGAGAGAAAGGTAATCCCTTCCAGCTGTTTGAATGCTTCGCGGTAATATTGATTGACTTCGCGGCGCTTGTTTACGCGGTCTGTCAGTACCTCCATTTGTCCGCGGCCAATGCCTGCACAGACGTTACTCATCCGGTAGTTATAACCTATATGCGAATGCTGGTAGTGTGGAGCATTGTCGCGCGCCTGCGTAGCCAGGAACCGAGTGTGCTTAATCTGGTTTTCGTCCTTTGCTACGAGTGCGCCTCCCCCAGAAGTGGTGATGATTTTGTTGCCGTTGAAGGAGAGCACGCCGAAATCGCCGAATGTGCCGGCAGCCCGTCCCTTATAGGTCGAGCCTAATGCTTCTGCAGCATCTTCAATGACCGGAATATCGAACTCCTTAGCAACCGCCATGATTTCATCCATTTTTGCCGGCATGCCATATAGGTGTACCGCAATGATGGCCTTCGGCTTCTTTCCCTTTGAAAAGCGGTCGCGAATGGCTTCACGCAATACTTCAGGATCCATATTCCAGGTATCCGGTTCGCTGTCTACAAATACAGGTGTAGCGCCCTGATATTTGATGGGATTGGCCGATGCGGAGAATGTCATCGACTGGCAGATAACCTCATCGCCATATTGCACTCCAAGTTGGATAAGTGCGAGATGGAGGGCGGCTGTGCCGGCACTCAGCGCGGCCACGTGTACACACTCGCCTAATCGCGTTGCAATATCTTGCTCAAAGCCGTTTACGTGAGGCCCTAATGGCGCTATCCAATTGGTTTCAAACGCATCTTTTACATATTCAAATTCCTTTCCACCCATGTGAGGGGAGGAAAGCCATATTTTGGTATTCATTTATATGGATTATTTGTCTTAATTATTCTACCGGGATTACCCACTACCGTTGCTCCGTCTGGCACATCCCTAATGACGACCGTTCCCGCTCCGATTGTACACCATTCTCCCGTTTTGACACCTTGGATAACGCAAGCACCAATGCCAATATGTGTTCCCTGGCCGATTGCTACATCGCCTGCAAGGGCTACATTTGGCGAGATGTGAACAAAATCTCCAATTCGGCAATCGTGATCAACCGATGCGTTGGTATTGACGATGCAATGGGAGCCAATCGTTACATCTGCATTTATAGTAGCTCCCCCCATGATCACCGTCCCACTACCGATGTCAACACGGTTCGATACGAAAGAATTAGGGTGTATCAATGTCTCGAATTGGCAATTGGCCAGCTCTTGCTGTACCTTCTTGCGAATGTGATTATTGCCTATTGAAATGAAAAAATCATGCTCACCAATAGGCAAGCCTGAAGAAACAGGGTAGTTTAGTAGTTTGAGAATGGTCGGGTTTGCATCTACAAATCCGCCAATATTATGGCCAAGCAACTCTGCTATTTCTGCAACAACTTTTCCGTGCCCGCTTGCACCATAAAGATACAGTTTTCTTGTACTCATCCGTTGCCTTTAAAGGGCTCAATAGTTACGTGCCCGTCTGCACTAATTCCTTCTCTTACGAATACCTTCTTGATAGTCAAAAATAGAATTTTCAAATCAAGTGCGAAAGATATATTATCTACATACCAAACATCGTAGTCAAATTTCTGTTGCCAAGAGATGGCATTTCTTCCGTTAACCTGCGCCCAACCGGTGATGCCTGGTCGCACTTCGTGCCTGCGGTTTTGATTCTCGTCATACAAAGGCAAGTACTGAACAAGCAGTGGCCTAGGACCAACTAATGACATATCACCCTTAATAACGTTTAATAACTGAGGAATTTCATCCAATGAAATTTTTCGAATAAAAGCACCAAATTTCGTCAAACGCTCGGCATCTGATAATAGGTTTCCTTCCCTATCCTTTCCATCATTCATTGTTTTGAACTTAATTACTTTGAAAATCTTTCCATCTTTCCCTGGCCTAGGTTGAAAGAAAAGGGGAGCCCCTTGATTTACAACCGATAGACAAACAGTCACCACAATAAAGACAGGACTTAGTAAAAGAAAACCACCTAGCGAAAACACGAAATCGATAAAACGCTTGAAAAAGTTTAGATACATCGCTTGGTGCTCATTTTAATTTCGTTATGATGCTGCTTTCAACGACACGCACAAACTGCTCACTGAGAATCTTTTTATCATATTTAGTTTCTGCTAAGAATCTAGATTTGCTTCCTATTTCTTTAGCAAGCTCGGGATTATTATAGAGAAACAACACACGATCAGCTAAATCTTGAGGGCTTTGGGGGTCAACAAAGAAACCACATTGTAAGTTCTCAACCAAATCTTTCGTCCACCCTCTCGAATTCACTAAAATAGGCAATCCCGCCGACAACGAATCGAAAAGCTTATTTGGAGAGTTGGTATAAAGGATCGGGATATCACGAAAGCTTACAATCGAGACCTGACACAGGTTAACGATTTCCGAAGTTTGCTTCATTGGAAATGCCCCGAGGAATTTGACGTTCGTTAAATTTAAGTCATGAGTTTTTTGTTTCAAATCACTTTCTGTACTTCCGCCACCGACGAATAAAAACTCAATATCGGTAATATTCGTCAGCAACGCCGCTGCATCTATGATGTACTCCGCGCCGTTTGCTACACCTAACGAACCGAAATGTATTACTTTAAATGTATTTGATGATAGGTCAAGCTCTTTCAAGTAATCCCAATTTTTCTTGCGTGGCCAAAACTTATCTATTTTAGCCATATTGGGAATCATTGACGTTTTTCGCTCTGAAATGTATTTGGTTACGCCGTCTTGCATGCCAGGAGATAGAGTAATCACGTGCACTGCATTACGATAAATTATTTTTTCAAATGACCTGGCAATCCATTGCAGAACAGGATTACTTAATGCCCCCATCTGTATAGGTACTTCAGGCCAAAGGTCACGTACTTCAAAGATATAGGGAATTTTTTTGAACCACTTTAAAATCAATGCCGGAAAACCTACAGTCAGAGGTGTGGATGTTGAAATAACTACGTCGACATGCCTTTCTTTCCATGCAACGCTAGTAGACATGAGCATAAATTTCAAAAATGCAATAACGCGTCGAAAAATCGACATTCTCTGATCATAAGGAAGGCGTAAATAAATAACATCGATGCCATCTACAACGCGGCGTTCAAGACGCTTATGGTTATGTGGGCTTGTTGTCAGCATCGTAACCTTGTGCCCATGGCTTATTAGTTGTTTCGCTATCCAGTAAGAACGGGTACCTCCCGGTTCTTCTGGTGTTTTGAAATACTGGTGGATATATAAAATATTCACTATTATAGTATTTTATACAATGCCAGATATTGCTTTGAAATTACACGCCATTGATAATCGTAAGTTGCATGAAGACATCTCTTAGAAATATTTTTATAATCTTCTAAAACAAACTCGACTGCATGAACTAGTTCATCTACTGAAAATTTATGAATAGCACGACCAACCTGCCCGTCGTAAAAAAAGCCATCTACACCTTCATTAGCTGCATAAATAATTGGTGTACCTTGAGTAAGTGCTTCAATATAAACAAGGCCAAACGTCTCTCCATACGACGGCATGACAAATATATCATTAGACTGATAATATAACCTTAACTGTGATAAATCTTCTACTCTGCCAGCTAGTTCGATTGATAAACCAGCTTTGCTCGCTAACTCAATGGCATAACGTGTTGTCTTATCTTCTTTTTGTACCTTACCATTCCCCCCACCGCCCACAATGGTCAAGGTAACATCGTATCGTTTGTTTAATTCCAAGGCCATGTTAATTACTAATGGAACGTTTTTTCTGGGAATAAAAGAACCAACATACAGAATTGCCAAGCGACCAACTTCACCTTTAAATACTTTAGGCGTACCAGGATTAATATGCCAAAAATCGTCTACGCCATTCGGAATACAGATACTTTTTTGTCGGATTACATCTTTATAGATATCAGGAACGTAACGTTCTAGCAATTGCTCTTTATAACTAGGGTTAATAAATACAACCGATTCAGCCTCAAGAAGTATTTTTAGACCGAACTGCCTTAGATGCGGCATCAATTTAAAAAAAACATTTAAATCGGTATTTCTAACTGCGACTATATAAGGTATATTAAATTTCCTCTTTACCTTTAAGGCAACGCCTCCGTCACTAAATAAAGAATGGGCATGAACAAAACCTATTCTTGAGAGATCAACACCCTGTTGTAAAGCGGAAAATGAACGTCTTATTTTAGTATAATAAAAAAAACGATGATAAGGCTTTAAAATATTTGCGTAATAAAAACCAACATTATCTACGTCGTTAATTTGAAATTTCCCAACCTCTTCCTTAGACCTCACTGGAACAAATACATATTGAGCAATATCATGTCTATTAAGGCTAAATATAAGATTACGATATAACCGTTGCCCTGAATAATAACTGGCTATATGAAGAATAGATTTTGGCTTCACTTATGAACGTTAAAATTGATTCACCTCTGCCTCGATTGAGATGTAATTAAGACGAGACATAAATAGCAACGGAAGTGTAAACTCTCAGTACCCTTCTGTAAGAATAGTTATCGCCGATGGCCTGACCACATCCGTTCTGGCATTAATTACGCGTCCTTCATTTGCGCTTCTACCTACAGAACTATTATTATCCCTAGACGCCGCGCCACTATTGGCTCGATTTCTATCGCCTGAAATACTCCTACGTTGTTCAAGGAAATTCGATCTATTATAATACTTTCGGTCACCTCTTATCCGAAGAGAAAGGAATTGTCTACCGAAATTCGTTTTTTGTATTTGCTGATAAGGCCATTCCTTCCCGTCGGCATAGGGTATCATCCACTCGTACCCGGTCCTGATCGATTTTCCTGTTGGAGTTACGTAATTCCATAAGTCGACATTAACTTTCTCTGCGATCCTTGCAATACGGAACCAATAATTTAAATTTGCAATACTGTAATTCCAAGCATTTGTTCTTCTCAATTCTTCTGGCTGCTTACCATCCTCATCAAACTGATGGTCAATCATCTTTGGGATTTGAGTATGAAGCGCTTGTCTAGCGACACTATTATTCCCTGTAAAAATAGAAAAAGACAGCAATTGCATGTAGTAGGCAGTTCCAATATTGTTAACTAACTCACTTGCACCTTTACCATTCTTACTTGTTTGCATCCAATTTAAAAAGTCCGAAAACCACTTCTGTATTCCCAATTCGTCAGACTGAGACCAATTAACTGACTGGCGAATTAGTGTGATTCCATCTACGGCGTCTACCAAAGAACGTGCATCAATAATTCCCTCCCTCCTGCCTTCATTCACTCCAGGTATGTATTGTGCATAAGTAAAATTCGGATTCATTCTAGTTTCTTGATCTAAAAACCATGTCCGTATCTGAGAAATTGATTTCTGCGCATATTTTTCATCTTTGGTAAAATAATAAGCTATGCCAAGAATATTAAGATTACGCGCTAATTCTATCATTTTACCATTATCCTTTATCTCGTAGAACTCGGGGTTAGTTTGCCCATCTTTTGGGATATATGGGAGACCATCTGGTTTGGAGGGGTCCGGCCACCAATATTGGGCAACACTAAGATAATCACGTTTGTCACCACTCGGCGGTGTTTGTTTCTTATCAACTATCTTCAGATTAGGCACACGTGAAACCGAATCGGCTTGGCGTTTTATATCATTAACGGCATCTATCAACTCTTCATCCCCCTCATTTAAAAAGGCTAGATTTTGACTCAACATGTTTCTGTCCAAGGTAATTGGTCCCTGCTGTGCAGCACATCCAAAGCAGCAAAATAACAGCAAAATTAAACCGCCATTAAAAATTCTGCTTGATATTAAATTAATACTCTTCATAGTAATGGTATTTTAAATAATCTCACGAAATGGAATTTTAAATACTATCTACAGACAACAGGTCCACCAGCTTTTCGCCCAACTGCGTATAATTAGTCTTAGCAAAATACTTTGCTCGCCAAGTTTCTAAAGCAGAATTTCGCTTGCGTTGGTAATCCGCCCGGTCCACGAGTAGAATTTCCTGTAGCAAATCCTTCGCACACACATTTACATCAAAAAGCCGACCATTTGAGGCGTTCACTATTTCTGAAGTTGCCCCTACGTTTGTTGCTATTACGGGAATAGCATACGACATTGCTTCCATAATGCTTACTGGAATTCCCTCGCTTTCGCTCACATTTACTAACCAATGAACGTAATTATTCTCATAGAAGGAAAAAATCTCGTCTTGCGAGGACCATCCATGTAATTTCACTACAACATTTTCCGGACAACCAGCAACTTTATTTTGTAACTCTTCTAACTGCGATCCGTCCCCAAAATGATGCCACTCGAGAACATCATCCCCCTCATAATAACATAATGCCTCAGCAATTAACTGTACCCTTTTTACCGGTTCCACACGACTACAGGAAACAATTCGAATGGTCTTCGATGCCAAATCCGGCTCCTCAGCGTACAAACTTTTTTTGCGGCGATTAACCCCTAACCTACTTATGAATATTTTACTATCTGCTATTTCATAATGCTTTGTTAGAATACTGCCAATATTATCTGAAATAGGAAGTAAAAGGTCGGTAGAATCATATATTCGTTTCCTCAAAGGCAAATAACCATCATTTGCCTCCAGATAAAAGTCAACACGATGCATTCGCAGGATTTTGCAGAATATTTTGCAAAAACGCGTCAAGAAAATCGGCGCTTCAGCCCAGTACGAGTACAACAAAACATTGCCGGAAAACTGTTCATCGACCTCTGAAATAACTTTCTTTTGCCAGCGGTAATTTGCCCTGAAGACAAGCAGTGAGTTGAACCATGTCTTTAAGTGGCTTTTAGATCGAAAAACTTTGAATTCGAAAAAATCATCTATGTAGAATGACAAAGGCGCAGTATTGAACACACCCTTTATTATACGACGAAACTTGCTCTTGGGTACCTGCGGTGCAAAATAAAATACATTTTCAGGAAGCGTTCTGACAGGCCTTTCGTTGTCCGGATAGTATCTCGGAAGAATAAATATTGAGCTGAAACGTTCGGCCAAAAAGGGGAGTTCATTTTCAAAAAAAGTCTCTTTCATTCCGAATGGAAATGCGGCGGTAAAGCAAATTAACGCTTTCTTATCATCTGAATCTGAATATTTCATATCGCAATGAACCGTTAAATTATTTTTAGATTACCAGGCGCGATTACCTCTGTTTTCTTTTCGTTTCCGTAAAATCTACTGACGAAATATATCATAAATAACGTCTTTACTATACCGGATGAGCGTACCAAAAATGGCTCCTTCGTTTCCCCAAAAATAAAAATCACCATCAAACATAGTAACCCTAAAGAAAATGATTTCCCCAGCTTTGTAGCATACAGTTTTTTAATATAAATAAGATAAATTGAATAGATGAATATTGACATAAGTAGGCCAATCGCAAAGATTGCTCTTACATAACCGACATCAGATTCAACTTTTCGCTTTGAGTAACTTCGTGTTCCCACTGGTCCATCCCACTCTCCGGCACCGAACAATGTCTTCGTCATGTTCTCGGGCAGAAAATACATATCTTTTAACGCATCAGTTGAGCGCGATTGCAGTTCACCCGTAGCCTGATACGCTTCAAATAGCTCTAAGGCCCTGGAAAGCACTTTTTCGTTAAAATATTCAAGGCGTTCTTTGGGCAAAAAAGCTAAAAAAAGAGAGAAAACCACAATTAACAGTCCCAGACCCTGAAACAATTGTTTAACTAGCAATAGTAATGAGCGGTTCGCTAAGGCTCGTTGGAACAATAACGCGAGAAACAGAAGAATGGAAAAAAACAGACCGGTTCTGGCAATAAAAACTTGAGCGCCAGTTATAACAATAATGCCAAGTATTAAAAAAAAATGATTCCTCATCCGCTTTTCGTTCATGAACAAAAAGCCGCCAATCAAAACGCCTAATGCTTGTAAGTATGAAAGGCCAGCTCCGCCAGAATTTGCAAAACCTTTCATCCGATAAGGACTCAAGTTACGAACGTCGTCAATCCGTAAAACACTGTTGATAAAGCCTCGTAATGATGAGTTTACGAATGTTAAACCTACAAAAAGGCTCTGCACTACAAAAACTAAAAAGAACAAATACAGAATTTGAAGGTCACTATAGCTTTTACGTAGGTAAAAATACAATAAGTATGTGCCAAGGACCCCTTCTACGAAGTACCAAAAAGTCTGGTGCACAAAAACTATCCCAGACGTCGAATAAACATATTTTATGAATAGGAAATGTGTGCACACAGCAACCCCAACGGCCATTGCATACATCACGAACTTATCATTGATTATCTTTCTTTGTATATAAGGTTTGTTGATACTGAACAATACTAAAAAGACCAGGATAAACTTGGTAACGGAGAAAGGCAGCAGGTTAAATACCAGCCCGTACACGTACATAAAAACGAGTACAAAGTCGAATATCCATTTAAGCCTTACCAAAACGAGTCAATTATATCGTTTTTTTCATTAACAACAGAATAGCACCTGGTATTCTCAATTTACTTAATAGAGCTGATTTTGCGAACCAATGATAAAGAACTAACCAAGCTTTAAATTTAACGGTAACTACCTTCTTTATAGAATTTTGCTGATAGAGTGTGTTCTTTTGCTTCAGGATTTCTCTCTTTAAACACGAATCAACTTGATTTTCGCGTAAATAACGATAAGTCAAAGTTTCGGCAAAGATAAGGTAACCTTGCAGATATTTCAAATAAGAAGAGCCGACAGCATCTGCTATTAATGGAACAAACTTACTTAGGTATTCACCAATGGCGTTAATTTGTTTGTCATAAAAAATAGACGAATGCCAAACTGTCCTATTTTCATCTTTCAAGTGCAATACATCATATGGATAGTCGGCCATATGATAGCTCAACTTAGCTTTCTTACTTAACAAAACGCGCGTATGTATTTCCGGGTCTTGAAGCCGTTGAAAATTTTCGTCGAAACCATTCATTTCTGTTAATATCTCTTTTTCCCAAAGCGGACCAGACGTGTGCCACGGCAAATCAAAAGAAATAAACTTCTTCAAGAAATATTTGTTTAGGTCTTTCTCCCTTTTAATACCTTTGAGCACCTGCTGAGATGGTTGCAATTTTGCGAAAGGATTACCGTTTAAGTCCATTGTATAGGCCACGTTAAATATATACAATCCACATCCCGGATTTTTCTTGGCTGCTTCCAAACGCCGCTCCAGACAAAATGGTAGTAATACGTCATCTGCATCGAGAAAAATAATATACTTTCCTTGCGATGCATCTAAACCAATGTTTCTGCAAACATTGGCACCCCTTTTGGTTGGTTTGACACTATCCCGTTGGATGACTCTTATTCGTTCACATTTTTTTTCTGCTTTCAACGAAATGACAAGAGACTCATCGGTCGACCCATCATCAACTAATATAAGTTCCCAAAAGCTAACAGTTTGATCTAATACAGAAGCTATGGTTTTACTTAGGTACCGTTCCTTATTGAATACCGGACAAATTATCGACACTAAAGGGGGGGGGATCTCCATAATAAGCAGATGATAAATGGTAGTGTCCTTCTATTTCAGACTCGTAACCTGGTTATACATTTCCATTGTTTTAACCGCCATCAACTCCCACGTATACGGTTTTACTTTATCATAATTTCTACGTCCTATTTTTACTAATTCATGAGTTGACAACTGGGAAAACTCTGTGATTTTCGATTCAAATTCCTCTTGGCTCTTAAACGTTGAATAAGTCCCTACGAGAGACTTCATATCACCAACATCTGCACAGAGGCATGCTTTAGCAAAAGACATCCCTAATATCAATGAACCGGATGTCGTTATATCCTTATAGGGGTATAACATTATATCTGCGATATTAAAAAAGTGCTTGATCTCTTCGTCTTTGACAAATTTCGGATAAAGCAAAATATTGGAGTATTCGCCGATTGCTTCCTTCAACAAGGACACACTTTGATCATCACCAACTTTCCCACATATAATCAATTGGTTTTTATTCTTGTTAAGCTTTTTAAACGAGGCAATCACATCAAGCGCACCCTTATACGCTCGAATGTGACCGAACAACATAAAAGTTCGTTTATTCGTAGAAGCAAGCTTAAGAATATCGGCATTCATGTCCGGGGCATCAGGAAACCCCGTATATGCATCTATATAATTTGCGTGGGGAATAGTAAAAATTTTGCTCGCATCGATTTTGAACCTTTTGATCAATTGCTCTTTGGTGTACTGATTATGCACGCTAAAGCCATCAATTAACTTAATAAACTTCTTTAAAAAAAGAATCTCAAACATATAATATTTACGGTTATGGCTACTAATATTGTGTACCGTCCATATCACTTTCTTTTTTTTCTTCTTCAGCTTTCTGAGGTTATTTAAGAAGTATGCCATCTTGACTAAAACAATCATTAATGCCCCTCTCAATACGTATGGATGGGTCCAATGAAAGTGTATAATTTCACTCTCTCTCACCTGCTGATTGTTAAAAAAACCTTTTAGACCAGGACGAGCGCGAAAAACTATACAACCGAGGATTTCAAGCTGTTTTTGCAAATTTGCTTGATAAGGGTTTTCGGCGTAAAACGGCGCAAATACAATTCTCATTTTTTAAAATTACAGTACCAGACCGGGGAAAGTTGTTACCAGCTTCCTTTATTGAAAAAAGTCAACGGGAAATCGTTTAATCATTCTCTCCATATCAACCTTCGGTGGTGCAAATTCTACACCTATTGACGCATCGATTCCCTCCAAAAAGCTTCCCGGTCTCCTTTCTAAAAGACGACCTGTCCCCAACAAATAATCTTCATATTTGAAAAGAGTCTCGCCTCCACAAGGAGCTACAAAGCGAACAGGTACCCTGAAAACCTCTGCAATTATGAGTCCATGCAGTGATGACGTTAATATTAACTCACTCTGCAATACTTTCTTAACGATATTCTTCCAGTAGCCAATGGGCGAAATTAACTGGAAACTGTCAGGAACCAATGGTTTAACTTGCTCAAATTCATTAAAGTTAGGAAGAACTGCAATACGTCCGGATATCGGCTTTGCTTTCAGCTTTGGAAATAGCTTTGGAAGTAGCAACGCCGGATCTCCGTATACGTCATCCGGAACTGAAATACCGCGTTGCATCAAAAAATCACGGGTAAGTGGCCCCCTAACCATTCTAACATCCAGAGAATCGAACACATAATGGTCTGAAGATATCTTCCCATTCACTCCCGTGCCCCAAACAGTATCCCCGCTAGCCGCAAAATGCATAACAGAACCTAAAGCTAAAAGTTTTTGGTTGCCTTGATGATGTCGTAATGGAAAGCTTTTATGCCTCTTTAAGAGCTCCCCAACAATTATTAATGACAGATAATCGCCAAAGTTTTGACTATAAACCCACTGACGTCCCTTATACTTCTGAAACCAGAACATCTGTTTTGACAACCTCTTATAGCGTATTGTATCAAAAAAATAGTATGGAAGGTCAAAGAATCTTTTCTGCATGGTTAAGATTTTATTATCTCTCGCTTCTCGAGTTCGTTGACGGAAGGAAAATAAAAATCGGACAGACGAACATCTACATCTGCCGGTGTGTCCGAATCTCGTATAAAATCCACATCCGCTATGCTGGACAACGGTTTTTTATAAGTCAGGTTTACCGACTCATAATAATCGATAAATTTGAATTCGGTCTCATCTGTCTGCGGTTTAACGTATACACAGGGTATACCCAGTGAATGAGCAAAGATAATTCCGTGGAGGGATGATGAATAAACCAGTTTTGAGGACTTGATGCAGCTAGCTACCACATCAGGCGGATTGTCGATGTCGATTAACTGGATCCCCTTCGGTAACCCCTTTCGGTAACTATATCGTTCGCGATAGTGGGGAATAAATGAGACTTCCCGAGGTTCCTGCTGGTCACCTAATTCAAAGTATTTGATCAACAATCCTGGATCGTATAAAAACTTTACTGATGACACATCAAAACCTGCCTTTTTGAATGCAGCATACGAAAGCGGCCCCCTGAGCCCATATAGGGTGATATCAGTCGCTGAGTTCACCTTGGGCATAAGCTCGGGCAGCTTGACGCCAACGCCACAGAGTACATCGCCCGGTAAAGCACGGTGCGCAATAGAACCGACACACAATAACCTGTTACCTTCGGTCTTCACGTTTTTGACAGCAGTATTATACTGCCTTATCAACAAATCCCTGGCATAAATATCGCCCGCATTCCCGTGGATAAATTGAGAATGGCTAGCCTTCCTAAATAACCGGTTCAGGAAAGCCCTGGATTGGGAAATGATATTATCTTCCCAGTAGAAAGTTCTTATTTCCATAATTGACTCGGATTCAACATAGCCAAACCAAATGATACGTCATTAATTCCATAACCCAATATAACTTGATCGCCGATGAAATCTAATCCCGAAAAATAAGTGCAGGAAATCAGATTTTTATTGTGTTTGACCCGGGCCCCCAGCAATGATGCGTAACTGTGAATCAATCGCATGTTGGATATCTCCATAATGTACTTTCCATCGATATTACGAACCTTTACCGGAACACCATAATACAGGCGCTTATCAAATAGGCGGATTTTTCGGTGTCCTATCAGGCCGTGACCATCGGACAACTCCACTACCTGCGAACCGATGGACAGAGGAGCGGTCTTCTGGTCAGAAGAGTATATTTCTTGAAAAGTAATGGTCTTTGTATCATCCATGGGCAGCCTGCCACCAATCAATTTCAGTGGTGAAATTGAATAATATGCCATCAAGTTTTCGCCTTCAAAGAAGAACGCCCAGTTTTTCTCTATTTTCATCCGATCCGGAAAATCACAGCGATACGGCCCTCTAAGGTCGGGGTAAATCTGCATGACATATAATTCGTTGCCCGATTGAACATACCCTGTATTGAATGTTAGCCACACTGAGCCATCTTGCTTTCTCTTGAACAATTTCGGATCGGCTGCTTTGGTCACCCCACGATGTTCGACATAATCGGAAAGAGAAAACAAATTTATACACCCTTTTGCATCTGTAAAAAAGGCTATGTATGCTTCTATTCTTTTCCCCGCCTTATAAAACCCAGCAATGGCCCTAAAAGCCACTACAGTCAGGTTATCAAGAACAATAACACTTGGGTTAAACAAATTAGACAGACCGAGCTCCCGCAATTGCTTCGACAACTGAATGGCTTTTTGATTTTGATGGTACTGTGTTGTTAGAATCATAAAAATCGTATACACTGTTCAAGGGAAACACTATGACGCTGTGCCTCCCGCATTCTCGTCATTCTTCTGATTATCCTTGCGTTGTGGTGCAAAAAAAAAATAACGCAAATGATCGAGTGTGATGCCAAACCTAAATGACAAAGCAATAAAGCGCAGCCCAGTTTTTATCCTGTATCGTTGGAAGAAATACCCTGCGTGCTCTAATGTGTTCTTTACATAAGTCGATTTAAACAGTCGATATATGGAGGGATTCTTCTTATAGTAAAGCGTGATAGCTTCTCGATTATTCACCGCCATAAGCGCCTTTTCGTATTTAGTTTTTCCCGACCATATTCCTCCAGCATGTATGCGGTATACCGCCATGGGTTCGTCGATCAGTTTGAATTTACCGAATTCTGCAAGCCTAGCATATAAAAAATAAGTGCCGGTAGCCTTGACTTTACGAGGTAACTCAGTACCCGTTATGGGCGGGATAATATTCCTATGCAAAACGGTAAGTGTTTGTATTCCCCCAACCGATTGTGCGAAATCCTCTAATGTTAATTCGTGCTTAAGGTGATAGGGTTTCAATCGCAACTCATCATTCTTTTTTTCATAAAACCTGTGGAAACAGAGAGAAAAATCCGGGTTGTTTTCCAAAAAATCAAATTGCTTTTGAAGTTTAAAGGGATCGGTCCAATAGTCGTCGCCTTCACAAATGGCTATATACTTGCCCCTTGCAATACTAGCACATCTTCTTCCGTTGGCCTTCGATCCGACATTATAATCTGCCGTAATTACACGTATCACGTCCGGATATTTACGAGCATATTCAAATACAATTTCGCGGGTGCCATCGGTACTGAAATCCTCGCCTATTATAAATTCGAAAGGGAAGTTAGTTTTTTGCATCAAAACCCCTTCAATGCAATCTCTAATATAAGGGCCATGCTGATACGTTGACGTCCGTACGGTTACCAACGGATTAGGCATATTTTCACGCGCACTATTATTAGGTAGTTCGTAAGAATCCTTGATTCGTTTTTCTATTTCCTCTATACTAATGTCAGACATAGCAATGATAAAATTAATTTAGACGGTAGCGATAGGAGATACCGGTGAACCCACGGCACCGCTCAGTCTCAGGGGAGGTGCGGTGAGCAAGAACCTCGATCGTTTATTCAATTTGAGCCATTGTGCAAGCTTTGCCAAATACCAAAGCTCGCCCAAATGTACACCAAGCTTGAATAGACAAAGTTCGTGCAACGGCAAAATAGTTCCGCCATGTTCAACAGGCAAAGGTTTACCAATAGCCTCTACGGCAAGGTTATCCGAAGCAATGGCAGCAACGCCACTATCGGTTACCCACTGTAATAACCGTTTATCCCGTCCATCCAACACCGCACACGCTTTCGTCAAAGACTCATCAGGCTTACCTTTCATCTCCATAATCATTTGATCTAGCCCAGTCCACAAGCAAAGGATATCTCCGGGCTCAATTATCACATTATCTTTCTCCATAATGTGCATCAAATCATCATATCCAACCTCCTTGCGTGGAAAATCGCCACAATGGCTATGTAAATCAACCAACACACCTCTTCCCTGTACACCATGTACCGCCATGTTCTCAATACCTAGTGCGTTGGCCGAAGTTTGATGATCCTCATCCATCACGACATGCTCACCAGCCCGAAAACCGTTATAATAAACAGCTTCCAGTTTGTCGTCTCCATTGACATCAAAAAGAGAGCCACGATGTGCCAGACTATCCCATTGCGTGGAATATTGGGTGTGTAACAACACCGCATCATCCGAACCGATATCTTTTAGCTCAGGGTTTACGTTCTTCCACAAATAATTGAAATAGGGTGCATCGTTACGGATGACCGGTTTTAAGACAGGCGGTAACCGGACCTTATTGATTACGGTACCTCCCGGATAATCCAAAGGCAAGCTCAAACAAAATGTCTTACCTTCTTTTACCTCTGCGATACCCTGTAAAACCTTACTATCGTCAATTAAATTTAATCGCCCCAATTGATCCTCTTCACCCCAATCGCCCCAAGTAGAGCCCTCTGGCCTTATGCTCCAACGTTTTGCCATATCACTGTTATACTTTTTTCAACACTTGCTCAATCATCGCTTGGGCCGATCCCGTATAATTACTGGGATCAATTAACTGATCGATTTCCGCTTCTGTTAGTTCACGCATAATATCAGGGTCCTGCATCAGCGCCGTTTTCAACGACAGCCCATTTTCATGGGCTTTCCCTGCAGCAGCGTATACCAAATGGTGGGCTTTCGCTTTCCCCACTTTGGGCGCAAGACCCATCATCACGGATTCAGACATAAGCAAACCGCCGCCCAATATCAAGTTCTCGCGCATATTAGCTTCGCCCACCCAAAGGTTCTCCAAAATAAAGCGGGTATGTTTCAACGAACCGGATAGGAATATAAATGCCTCGGGTATTACCATCCACTCGATGTTCATCTGTCCCACGCCGCGCTCGTGCTCCTGGATCATGGCAGTCAATTGCGAACTGACCAGCTCGCGGAGACGCGGAGCAATGGCTATGATGGGTTCGCAGGAAATAGGATTCCGTTTTTGCGGCAGTGTTGTGCTGGCGCCCCTGCCAACCTCAAACGGTTCGCTCAACTCACTAACTTCAGAGCGCATCAAAATGGCCACCTCATTGGCGATCTTGGCAAAGGTAGCACCCACCATAGCAAACAAGCTGACCAGCTCCGCCCACGAATCGCGGGCTGTATGCCAGGTGATCGCGGGTGTTGCCAGTTTTAGTATTTCCATCATACGTTGTTGTACGGCAATACCTTTATCTCCTAATGTAGCGAAAGTGCCTACCGCGCCTGCACACTGCCCAACCAACACGCGCTCCTTCAATTGTACCAAACGGTCGCGATGGCGTATCATTTCATCCAGCCATACCGCTGCCTTATAACCGAACGTTATTGGCGCAGCCAACTGTTGAAAGGTCCTACCCGCCATCACAGTTCCCGCATGCTTCTTCGCTAATTTGGCTGTTGCCTCGATAATAGCATCTAATTCCGTCTCAATTATCCCGATACCTTCCTTTATTTGCAACACCATCCCCGTATCCAGGATATCCTGCGTAGTAGCACCATAATGCACCCAACGTGCAGTCTCGGGCCCGCAAACCTTATTTAATTGCTTGACAAACGGCAGGATGGGAAATCCAACCCGATCGAAATCGGTTTTCATTTCAACCACATCCAAATTTTCGACCTTAGCCACACGGGCGAGCTCCTCGTCAATCCCTTTGGGGATAATACCCAGTTGCACCTGAGCTTTAGCCAACGCTACTTCGGTAGTTATCCAGGCTTTCAGGCGCGATTCATCGGAGAAGACCTCCCGCATAGTTGCGGAGCCAAACATATCACGATAATAATCAGAATCTATTATTGAAGAGGGCATATTATATCGTTTGGGCTATTTCTTTTAATCGTTGAATTACCTCATTATCGACTTTCGTCGAATAAATCAAATCGACATTGGCACGAATTGTCTCAACCGGCCAGTTCCACCATTGGATTTCTTCGAGCGCTTCAATGGTCTTGTCATCAAATCGCATTTTAATCTTCTTTGCAGGAACACCAGCAACAATTGAATAGGGTTCTACGTCTTTGGTAACGACTGCACCAGCGCCAATAATTGCGCCGTTACCTACCTTAACATTTCGCAAGATAACGGCATTGGTAGCGATCCAAACGTCGTGCCCGACAATACAGGAGCCAAAGTCACCATATCTTTTGTTAAGTTCCCTATTATTACCATGATTCATCTTACCTTCGTCAAGCATTGAAAAGCGCCATAATGGACTGGTCGTAACATGTTCGAATTCGTGATTCCCTCCACCAATAGACACATTCCACGCCAGTGAACAAAAACGCCCAACTTCTGAGGTCCTTATTGAGGTACCAATACCAGTATATGTAAATTTCCCTATCTTAGATTTGAGGACATAGTTTTGACGATTTATCGAAATGTTCGATTCTAATGAACTATCGATAATTATAGCATGATTTCCAACAATAACATCTTTACCCAATTGACTATTCTTGACCTCTGCATATTTAAAGACCTTTGCTCCCGATCCTACGTCGCTATCAATTATCGTTGCGTCAGATGATGTCATATCGCTAAATGTGAAGGTTCTCAATAATGTCTGTTCTAGTAATATCTAAGCCGTTTATGTCACAGACAGATAGCTTCCGAAATATATAATGGATTTTCTGGAAAAGTGATTGTCTGCATTCAGCTTTAACCAAAAACCCACCGACTCGATCCCCACTTGTCATATTTGGGCCAATGGGCATACCTTTGGTTTTAAAAAAATAAAATTCTTCGATTATTTTTTCGTCCAACAACTCTTGATAACCCAAAATCTCTCCAAAAATCCCAGGTTGTGTGTATATCAGATTAGTAGAATAACACGCTTCTGGATCTTTGTATCGAACGGAAGAATGAATTCCGAGAAAAGATTCAACTGTTGCATTCAATATATCGAAACCAGTTATAATCTTCACCATACTATAGCTTAAGCCACCGCCTATTCTACAGGCAAACTCTATAATACTAATATCGTTCTTGTTAACTATCGCTTGAATAAATAATGAGGTGTTATCTAAGTTAAGTGCCTTAACTATTTTCTTGGCAGTTTCCATTGTTTTTTCAAGCGCATTTTCAGACAATTTTGCCGGGACAATGGAACCAACAGATTGCAGAACAACGTCACCATCACCTGGCGCCTTCACCTTCTCCCTTGTCATAATGAGGGTAACTTCCCTGTTCTGAACGAAAAAGTCTACCTGTATCTCTGTGCCTTCGAAGAACTCCTCAATTATTGCCTCTCCATTACGGCTAATATTTAATGCCTCTTTCAAATACGTTTTCAGCGTGGGCAAATCGTTAGCTTTCCGAACACCTTTTGATCCAGTCGCATCTGTTGGTTTTACGACAACCGGAAAGACTAGTTTTAAATTTTCTATTTCTGCTTCACTGCTCACTCGTACAAAAGAGGAGGTTGGAATTCCATTCTCCAACATCTTCTGCTTCATCAATAGTTTGTTGGTAACAGTCAGAGCCGTCTCGTAGCTGTAGGGCATTGGCAAACCCAATTCTTCAGCAACAAAGCATGCTGTTACATTGGCCTGGTCAATCGACGTACTTATCACTAAGTCAGCATGGGCACTTCGAGCAATTTCCAAGACCTTTTCTTTATCGAGCGTACTCTCCCTGATATGTTCGTCAGCTGAAACCTTAGCAGGCGGGTTTTCATAATAATCAACTAGAACTGTGTGGTAACCTCTTTGTTTCAAGTTATCAATCAATGTCTTATGTGGTGTGGTTCCACCTAGGACAATTGCTGTTTTTTTACCATTAAGACTCATATACGAATTTCTTATCTTCAATAGCCGCAAAATGTCCCGCTTCAAATTGGCTGATATTGTAAAAAGCCCCCTTCATCATACTTTCAAACGATTCATAGGTAATTCCGCCTATATGCGGGGTGACTATGACATTTATTAAACTTAGAAGTTCGTTACTGCCTTGAATAGGCTCCTGAGCAAAGACGTCTAGACCGGCGCCTTTCAAATAACCCGTTTTGAGGTAATGTATCAGAGCTTCCTCATCGATCAATTTCCCACGAGATGTGTTGATAATAATCGATCCTTTTTTCATTCGTGAAAGTTCATCCCAACCAATCAGTTTCTGGGTTTCCGTGGTTAGCGGGCAATGCAAGCTAACAATGTCTGATTCGGCTAATAAGTCGGGAAAGGAACGGAAATTTAGACTTAAAGCAGCCTCATCATCGCTCGACAACTGCCCCCGCTTCGTATAAATTATATTTACACCAAATGGCTGTAGCATCTTAGCGACATGAAGACCAATACTACCTACGCCAATTAAACCAATTGTTTTTCCATAAAGTTCGTGGTTTTGGATACCTAACTCATGCTTAATCCACTTACCCGTTTTTAAGGTATCGTCCGCTACGGCTAATCGACGAATCACAGCCAAGATCAACATCAAGGTGTGTTCGGCTACACTTCTGGCATTAACACCTGGATTAACATACAGTGGAAGACCCCTAGTACTGAAAAAATCAAGATCTAATGAATCTAAACCTACACCCGTTCGCTGTATCATCTTTAATCGAGGTGCAGCCTCAATGATCTCTTGATCGATTTTAAGTCGGCCACCTACCAAAAAATAATCGGCATTAGAGGCCTTGCGTAAGATATCCTCCCGCGTTGGCTCATCCAACGGAATAAGTACAAACCCAAAAGGAAGTGCCTCTCTTACGACTGATAAAAGGGGAGGTGAATAATAATTTGTTAGCAAAACTGATGGCATCCGTTCCGAATCTTCAAATGTTATCCTACAGATCCCTTTTCAGACGCGACAGCCTCGGGATAATACTGATCAATCATCCGCTTTACAAGACTCACCTGTTTAGCACGTTGCTTCGCGTCAGCCTCTGTTGTATCCCAGCTATGCGTTTTCGCCACAGACCCTCCTGTCTTCAAATAAATAGGAGCAGCTACTCGAATCATTTCCGGCACCTCATAGTGGCGGATAAACCCCCCGGTGGAGGCCGGGTTCTCTGTATGCACATCAATTGGAATGTCAATGGCCTGTCTAATGGATCCCAGCATTTGCAACTGGATGTCGCGAACCGGATTCAGTGAATCGACGCCTATTGATTCCAGTAATTTTGCCGAACATGGATTGCCATGCCCGCTGTGTGCCGAGATCTTAAACTTGCATTCTTTTGGAATCTCACCGTGTTTACGCATTTCGTTCAGGACCCACAGGCAACCTTCATCATACACCAAAAATGAATGCACACCGAAAGACACCGCCCTGCGTACATCTTCCATCGACCGCACGATCTGCTCCTGACCACGCAGGCGATAACCCATTCGCTGGCCTTCAGGCGTATTCACGGAGGCGCTTGTGTCAGTAGTAGCACGAGGACCTATAGCAAGTACCAACTCAACTTGATGCTTATTTGCCAAAGCAACCATCTCCTGGATGTCGTCGTCAGCCAACAACATGATGCCCTTGGTTTGGGTAACGCGGTGAATCGTCAAGCCGTAATCGTCGACGGCGTTTAATAATGAACTCATCGCTTTAGGCCCCTGAATGCCGGGGACTTCAAAACGGTACTGCGCACCATCCGAAAATCGTTTAGCAGACGTCGGAAGGTCGTAAGCATCTCCTGCTGGCATACCTATTTTTTCTAGGAAAGTTCTACTTTCTTTCATGGTGATAGCGTTATGTTTTAACTTTTTTCAATTACTAAAGTAAGGGATATAAGTTTTCAAGTTTTGTGTCAATATTCCATACGGTATCAATTATTTGATTGACATCAGCCCGCTCCTTTCCTGCATATTGAGCCAATGAAGCAAATTTGGTGACCAACTCCTCATCGGATAGTGGAGTTTCCGGCTCACCTTTAGGTAAGTCTATTCGTTCCACTAAACGTTTGCCATCTTTCATTTCTATTTCAACAACAGCCGCTCGCTTATTCGGTACCAATTGAGTGAGCTCATCGTTGGATGTTACACTGACTTTTTTCGCCAACTCGATAATAGCTTCATCAACAATGACGTTTTCAGTAAATTCGTTCAAGCCCGCTTTCCCCGTAACCAATGCGGCCGCCACGCTATAAGGTATACTCATTTTTGCCGAATTGACTCCTTCAATTTGAGTATGCTCATGGCCTGCTACAGCCCAGAAATAGGTAGCAACCTCTATTGATCTAATGTTTTCTACCTCCAGGCCGAATTCCTCTTTCAACAACAACGATGCTTCTATGGGTGCGTGACAATGGCGACAAGCCGCATAAGGTTTGCGATACACGCGTTTAATCCCAAATTGTCCATCCGCCCGACTGGCTAGCCGTTCCACTTTTATGTCGCCCGAAAAAAACGATAAGAACCCCAGTTTGCCTCCTAACACATCGAGCGGACCCCGAAATCCAGCCAAGGGCAACATCGATGCCGACAGACCACTTTGGGCTGCCTGCCCCACATTGTAAGGCTTGAGTTCAGAAACATCCTTAATCACCTTAAGAATCCCCGACGCACTGGTAGCTGCAGCCGAAAATGCGTCTTTCAGTTGCTGTTTGGAAAAACAAAGCGCGACGCCGATACCTATCGCTGCACCGACGGTACCACAGATACCCGTAGCATGGTATCCTCGATCTTTCATACCCGGCTGTAGGGCTCCTGCCAACCTAATAGCTGCTTCATAACCGACAACGATTCCCTTTAATAATGCTGTCCCGTTAATTTTTTTCTGTTGGGCGATCGGCAACAGGGCCGAAATGATCGGTGCGCCCGGATGGAACATTCCGAAGCGCTCGCCGTCATCCAACTCGGCTACATGGGCGTGCATCCCGTTAACCAGAGCAGCGATACTTGGTGAAGTTAACCGGCCCGTACCGATTGCCACGACACCTCCCACCGGCACATCGAATGCATCGAACAACGCAGCAGTCTTGACTTGCAACATCCTGGCTCCAGCAAAAGCGACTCCGAGATAATCCAGCATGCAGTTTTTCGCTTCCTTTAGCACCTCTGGTGGAATAGTGGATTGCGACATGCTGTACAAGTCATCAATCAACCTATCCGTTATGTTAATACCGTTGTTTTCCAAAGCCTTATTAACCGTTTTTTCCAAAGTTACGAATATATCAGACTCCCTACCCCAATATCAATTTGAGATAATGTGTCTCATCCTCCACCACACCATATGCCTTAGCTCGATTAACGACCCTGTTCGCCCAATTACGGTGCGGATTGATTTCATTCATCTTGTTAGATTTAGTACTTTTGATAACACCGCCTGCCGTGTCCAAGATTTGAACGGCATCTTCATACTCCTCGCGTGTCACCGCCTGCATCCCATTGACAAATTTGATGTGCGAGGGATGGATGATGGTTTTCCCAACAAACCCGTTTGTCTTGTCAAGCACCACTTCGCGAAGCAATCCATCAATGGCATCATTGACAATAGATGTCCGGCGCAATAGTGAATGGTGGATATCCTCCTCCAACAGGTGTGCGATGTTGTCTTTTTTATAGGCAAGGAAATACTCCCATACGGGTGCAGAGACCGTATATTCTGCCTCACTGCGATTAAAATAATTGAGTATATCAGCTAAACAATCGCGAACAGGTAAAATATCGTAAATGGAAGAATTGATTCCGCGTCGCACACCAAAGATGGAGGAAAAATCAGTTGCACCTACTCTAATGTTAAGTATCAGTCGTTTGTAGGGCTCGATGATTTCGCGTAATGCATTCAGTTCGGCAATTCGAGACTCCCGAAAAGCAATGGTACGGCCTTCCAGTATTGGCATACCATATAGCGTGCTTCCCAATTGGCTATTCAGCGAGGCCAATAGGTCGAGATATTCGCAGGCATTATTGCTATAGAATTTGGGGAACACAAATCCGGATAGCACTTTTGCCTGTTCTTCAGTCAATTTACCGGCGAAACTCTGAAATTGTTCTACCGTACGTACGCGTAGGAAAATCAAAGGGATATCATCGATGGAAACATCGTTGTTTTTCAATGCAGTGGCTATTGTCGATAGGTGCCGAAGTACGTTGGTTTCAGCTAGAATCACCTCGCTTTCCTGGATAGCATCTTCAAAACACATCACCATAGACGTGACGTGTTCCATATTTTGGGTGAGGATTTTATCTACAACATCTTTTGTGCCCGGCATATAAAGGGTACCCCCTAAACAGTACTGGAGTAAACTTTTATCCGTATTCTTATTGAACGATTCCGGATCTTTCACAAACGAAAAGCCCCGATTAAATTGATTGTGCTTCATGGCTATTATGCTTCTCTTTAGTTGTTCTGTACCCGCAACATCAGTCGGGCAATGAAATCCACTTCCTCAACGGTGAGATCATGGAACAGCGGAAGGCAAAGGACACGTGCACAGACATCGTCGGTAACTGGCAAGTGCGCTGGCTCTACGTAAGGAACCGAAGTTGCTAAAGAGGGGTGGAAATAGCGACGAGTGCCGATTTCTTTCTTGCGCAAGCTTTCGATACAACGAAGCATCAATTCTGAATCATGAAACAGGAGGGGGTAATAAGCATAGTTTGGAGCCGACTGCTTATGCCAGGCAGGTTTAGTGGCCAAAAGATTTTTAAGCGCTCGATCATATCGCTCCGTCAGTGTTCGTCTTTTATCTAAAATTTCAGAAATGTGGTTAAGGTTTGCTAGCCCCATTGCAGCATGAAATTCTGAATTTTTCCCATTGATCCCTAATTCAGCAAATGCCTCCGGTCCACTAAATCCAAAATTGCGCATGTATGCGATTTTCTTCAGCAAATCAGGGTCTTTGGTTACGACCAACCCACCTTCTATTGAATGATAAAGTTTGGTGGCGTGCAAACTACAAGTGGAGATATCTCCATATTCGAAAATCGACCTGCCGTTAACCTCCACACCAAAGGCGTGAGCAGCGTCGTAGACGACTTTTAAGTCGTGTTTTTTTGCAATTTTCTCGATAGCTTCTACATCACATGGATTGCCGTAGACATGAGTAGCTAAAATGGCGGAAGTGTCTTCTGTGATAGCTGCTTCTATTTTTTCCGTATCGATATTGAATGTTTTTGAGTCGATGTCTACAAAAACGGGACGACAATTTTCCCACACGATACTGCTTGTAGTAGCGATAAAGCTAAACGGTGTTGTAATAATTTCACCTTTCAATTCCAAAGCCTTGATGGCAAGTTGAAGCGCAATAGTTCCGTTAGTTACGAAAAGCAGATGCTTTACACTCAAAAGACCTTTCAACTGCATCTCAAGTTCGCTGGCAAGTGGGCCTGTATTAGTAAGCCATTGACGCGTCCAAATCCCCTTCAGGTATTCTTCATACTCTGTTTGAGGAGGTAAAAAGGGTTTCGTTACTGGAATCACAATGATTAAATTTCGTTTACTTTAAAAGATCAAACAAATAATGTTATCGTCGTTAAACTAATAACTATACTTCTTGTAATTCGACCATTTTCCTAAAACCATGGGAAATGCTGATCAATTCATGATAACTACCAGAGGCTTCTATTACTCCTCCATTCAGCAAAAATACTTCATCTGCCGTACGAATTGTGGATAGCCGATGCGCAACAATGAGTATGGTATATTGTCCTTTTAAAAGCTCGATATTTTCCTGGATGGCCTTTTCAGTCTCTGAATCAAGAGCGGATGTGGCTTCATCCATAATCAAAATGTCTACATCTTTATAAAGCTCGCGCGCAATGGAAATCCGCTGCTTCTGTCCGCCACTTAATTGAATACCATTATTACCAAGCGCAGAGTTCTCCTGCTTTTTCAATGATTTGACAAAGTCTAAAACAGCAGCTTTCCTAAGCGTGTCCCAGAAGCGTGCAATGTTCTTTTCGGAACGGGGAGCCCATTGGGTAACGTTATTATAAATGGTGTCGGTATAAATTACTGGTTCTTGTGTAATGTATCCTATACGTTTTTGAAATGAAGTTATATCAAGCTTATGGTAATCGACACCATCTATGACCAATGTTCCTGATTTAATAGGTAGTAACCCTGCAATAATATTAACTAGTGTTGTTTTACCACTGCCACTCTCACCTACAAATGCGTAGGTCCTATTCTTAGCGATTCTTAATTGGATGTCGCGAAGTATCGAAGTCTCACCGTAATTAAAATAGCATGACTCCATCTTAATCTCGCGTTCAAATGACTGCAACTTCCTTTCTCCCTGTTTTTCTTGAGCTATCGAAAGTTCGTGCATAAATTCGGTCATGTTTTCCAGAGATCCAGACATATTCAAAAACCCATTCCAATGAGTTTGTAGTTGCATCAAAGCATTTAATGACCGATAGAAAAACATCAGGCTGAGAATGATTGCACCAATGCTTTGCGAAAAGAAAGTAATCTGGACGATAATGACAAATACTACGATAGTAATAACCAATGGTTCTCTGGTGGCAGAAAGAATCGAATTATAGAACCCAATTTTTTTTGTGTTAGTTTCTATAAAATCAACAGCATTTTTCAGCCTTTTGGCATACTGAGTAGCATAGCCTGTCGCTTTCAAATATTTGAAAAAGGCGACATTCTGAATTAATAGACCTTGAAAAATATGACCGCCCTTTGTAATTTTCTTACTTGTCTCTTTTGTTTTTTTGTAAATAGTATTATAAATGAGATTTGATGATGCTCCGCCGACCACCACCAGTATCGCAAATTGTGGATCCGTAATAACCGCAAGTCCAACATATACTCCAACCAAAACACCCGATTGCACAGCCATGAAATAGGATTTATAAGCCATCGCTATTCTTCCTACTTCAACAGACAATGTATTCTGGATACGGCCAGCGTCACTCATTACGAACTTTTGATACTTTAGATTATTCAGCTTATCAACATTATCGTAACGAAGTTTCTTGATAAAGTATTGCTGTGTAGCGACGTTGTAATACTGCTCGAAAAACTTGGTGACACCTTTAAGTATGAAGAATACGGAAATTATAACCAATACAGAAAATATGGTCAAGGTAATTCCCATGTATTCAAGGCCAGTTATTAAGAAAGACAAGCCCCCTAAACCCTCTCCACTAACTGCTGTCCCGCCACCAACCATTTCAAGCAAAGGAAAAAACATTGCAAGCCCAAAACCATCTAAAACACCGACGACAAGGCTTAATAACAATGCTACAAATATCCTATATCTCAAATGTATATAGAAATAGCTAAAGTGCTTGAAGTACTTCCTGATTGCCTTCTTTATTTTCAATAACATTAGAAGTAAAATTACTGTTTTCTATCACAATTAATTAGAGAGGCTAATGTTTATTTGGACTGTTCCAGAACAGCTTTCCGCTTCAGAATAAAAATTAAAACCGCTGTTCTGTTAAACTGAGAGATTAGAACACATAAGACGTTTAACTGTGATTACTACGTTACATACGACATCCCAGATCGAGCAACAAAAGTACTCATTTATTTAACCTACACAAACTACCATTTAACAGTTTCGCTATTAGGAAGCAGGCTGACAAGCGCAAGCATTAAAATTAAATTATAATATTTTAAATTGCTCTACGTCAAAGACGGATTTTCCTGCTTCACTGTATTGTAAAGGTTTTTGATTTGTTTGCACCCTTCCGAAGGCATGATCAAAACACAATCTTCTGTTTCTACATACACAATATCGTTTAACCCTATAGTATATACTTTTTTATTTGAAAAGGCATAACTGTCGTTACTCCCGCCTATTGTACGACACCTTGGTAACTTTTCTTGTGTAACGTGATAATCAATTAATGCGCCAAATGAACCTAAATCCGACCACTCAAATGAAGACGCAACAACTTTTATCAGGTCGCTCCGCTCCATTACCGCATAGTCTACACTAATGTCAGGTATTTTCGAAAAAGCGTCATAGGAAGGAGCATTGTCACTAATAGTTTCATAAGCCTGGAGTGACAGGGAGTATATATCTTCGCGATACTTTTTCAATTCAGATAAAAACACACTGGATTTAAAACAAAACATACCACTATTCCACAAAAAGTTTCCCCTACTCACAAAGTGTTCGGCCTCTTCTAAGCTAGGCTTCTCTCGAAAAGATACCACGTCTTGTCCATCGTGTTCGATATAGCCATAGTCTGTTTCGGGGTAACGCGGTTGTATTCCATAGGTAACCAAAAAACCTTCTTTAGCTATCGAGATTGCTTCGTTAACAGCTGTTTTGTACGTATTACCTCCTTTTATCACTTGGTCAGATGGGGTAACAAATAGAATATCATTCGGATCACAGCTTAGCGCTGCCATTGCTATTGCCGCGGTCGTATTTCTTCCAATAGGTTCGATCACGCATTTATTAATAGACAAAGAGAGTGCCTCGGTTTGCTCATTCGCGATTTGTAGTTGCGTTGAATTGGTAACAAGTAAGAACTCCGATACCAGGCTTACATTGCGTTTCAGTGTTCGCTGAAATAAAGATACGCCATTATCAAATAGGGGAAGAAACTGTTTTGGGTTAGACTGACGTGATAATGGCCAAAGACGCGTGCCTGACCCTCCACTTAAAATTACATTGATTACCTTATCCATTCTCTTTAGATTTTTTATATCTTTTTCGCAGGGTTTCATCCCAGCATCCAACGGAAGTAAATATTCAGATCGTCAAACTTTATAAATTATCATGATATCGAATATAGTCCGCTTCAAGTAATTGTGTAGTTCTTTGTGTACAGCCCCCACGACTAACGGAAACGACTTTTCGTACACATGTCTCTCTAATCGTCCGCTTGGCAGCATTATCTATCCGTAACAGCTATCTACGTATTCTCTCGGAATAATTCCATAGCCATTTAATCATTGGTTCCGTTATACGATAGATTAAAAACTTACTATTGTGTTCGATAACATAAAATTATTCGAAGAAAGAAAAGTTCGTTACGGAAGTATCAAATGGTCTCAAATTACTCCACATTTCTACTGACCCCGCTCCCTCCACTCATAATATTAAAATAGTATCGGCGAATAAACAAAGTTACTAATCCTAAGAATCCGAATATAACTCCTCCAACAATCATCCCTTTAATTTTCCCTACTCGGCTGGCCCTTAGAGGATATATCGGTTGGTCAACCAATTGAATAAGTGGTTGTTCCTGTAAAAGACTCAATTTTGATAACTCCAAATTCTGAAGCAATTGCGCTAGAATTGCTTTATTTGTCTCAGCTGTAAACTGAGCCTCTTGAGACGGAACCGTTCTTTGCGCCTGGCGGGTAGGATTGAGATTAGGCATAGCATCAGAAATTTTGGCAACCGAATGGATAGCTCCACTCATGACCGAACGTACTGAATCCACCTTCTTTTCAAGAATGACAATATTGTCTGTCGATTTTTTTGTCTTTGTCTGAGTATAAAACTCATTGACGTTCCTCACCAGGTTTTCATTAAAAGATTTAGAAAATACTTCATTTGGCGACTTTACTTCTACTCTGATGATAGAAAGGCTCTTTTCTGGTTTATCTACTAGTAAAACTTCTGAATTAATTTTTGATACTATCGAAGAAATGACCCCCTCACGAAGTCTTTGAGATTTCGGATCAAGTTGTGCTACATCTTGTTTAAAATCAATTGCTAGGAGTTCAGGGCGGTCATCCCAATCATCGCGCAAATCATAAATGTCTATGAAACGCTCAATTAATAGCTCAGTCGAATCTTGATATGTTGGCGAAAACAGTGTTTGCGACAACATCGCACGGGACTTGTACAATTCCAAAATATTGTCGCCCTGAAAAAGCCCGCCGCCGCTTCCACCCAAGTCTAGCCCCATGAGCGATGCTACACCAGAGAAACGACTCAATGAACCTCTCGAATCATTTGATTCCAATACAAACGTAGTCGTCGCAGTAAATAACGGCTTTGTTAATAATGCGTAGACTAAACCCGTAACACATCCTGCAGCAACTAAAACCATTAAAACAAGACGCTTTGAAATAAAATATTTCAGCCAATCTTGAATTATCAAGACCATCTCTTTTTCCGAGAATTCCTTATGATTAGGGCCGTACACTGGATCAGTTGTCATAGCACTACTTTAACAAACTAACAATTACGGCGGCCATAGAAGTAACCACGCTCCCCATACTCACCCACGCCTGCACACCAAGGGGTTGACGTTCCGGTTTGGCAGGCACAATAATTTCACTGCCGGGCTGCACCGCAGGATGCCCCCAAGCCGAACCTTCCACAGCACCATTGGCATGTTGCACAAACGTCTTCTTCTTATGCGCTTTGGCGGTAAAGCCACCGGCCTGGTTAATGTAATACCTTAACGATTTCCCTTTTTGATATACCACCCGGTTGGGATTAAGTACCTGCCCGCGCACCATCACCGTACGCAATTGGCGTGGCACAATGATAACATCTTGATCTTCCAATGGGATATCGTATTTCTCATTGCCATCAAGTATTTTATCCAGGTTGATGCCCACGTAGTTACTGAAGAACAGTTCGGTTTGTACACTATCCTGGTTTTGCAAGGTATTTTCTAAGGCTAGGCTCTGTATTCTTGCCTGCTCTCGCTCCCGCTCGGCCAGTTCGCGCTTTTCCTGACTTGACAACGCACTGTTTCCCTGCGCCACCATGGCGTCGGAAGCTTTACGCTGCAACGATGCACCGGGTAGGTAAGCAAACTCGGTAACACCGCCAGCGCGGCGGATAAGGTCGGAAATGGTTTCGTCTTTCTTCAGCAGCACATACTCGCCGGGCACTTTGACCTCGCCCTCGATGCGCACCATTTTTTGCACCTGATAGCCGGTACTAGTGTGGATGCTCACCATATCAAACGGTTGCAGCACAAACGCCGATTGCAACGCTTCCTCGCGGCTCTCGAAATTGATCCGCGTCAGTTCCGAAACCGTGGAATCTTGATCGTTGGTATTCCGGCGGATACGTCGAGCGATATCTACCTGCTCGATATTGGCTGCCTCGGCAAGCCCACCACTCATCTGGATGAGGCTACCGAGGGTCATCTCCTCCACATACGGGAATTGCCCCGGCCGGCGTACCTGCCCGCTGATGGATACCGTGTACTCCTCGCGGAGATCGAAAATGGAGGAAATAATGACGCGGTCCTCGCGCTGCAGTACGTGATTGGCCTGCGCATTGCCGGCCATCAGGTCGTTGAGGTTAACGGTAATGAGTTCCTGCGTATTATCGGGCCGCAACCGGTTGATGTAGGCCCGGGGCATAAAGGCGTCTTCTTTGAGGCCTTCGGCCTGCTGCACGAGTTGCCGCAGGGTAAGGCCCTCGGTAAGGGCGTAATTGCCCGGGCGGAACACGGCGCCTTCAATTGCTACCCGGTTGGCAAACCGGTCGAGCACTTCTTCCACGATATACTGGTCGCCGTTTTGCGGCGTGTAACTGGCGAAATCGTCGGCATAGATATCGGCCACGCTGCGCTCTCGGCCGGTAACCTGTAGTACTTTCACTTTGGCGGTGTAGGCCTCGGGCGCAAATTCGCCGGCGAAGCGCAGTACATCAGCCAGGGTTTCCGTAGGCAAGGGCTCGAAGATGGCGGGGTTGTTGACCAGCCCTTCTACGGTAACGTGCCGGTTAAACACCGGGATGTGGATGACGTCGCCTGCTTCCAGCCGGACATTGCCGGGCTGGACGCCCCGGGTGAGGAAATCGTACGCATCGATGGTCTCCACCACCTGATTGTTGCGGATAAGCTGGATATTCCGGTAGGTGCCTTTTTCTGACGGACCGCCGGCAGCGTAAAGGGCATTGAACACATTGGCCAGCGAGGGCAATGTGTAGGTGCCCGGCCGGGTGACAAAGCCCGTGAGCGTAACCTTGATGCTGCGGATATTGCCCAACGTGAGGGACAGTTGCGTACGGCCGGAATTCAACTGCGGGTAGGTTCCGGCCATGCGCTGTTTGATCTTATCGCTGGCGGCCTCAATGGTAAGGCCGGCTACCGATACGATGCCGACATACTCCACGTTGATATTGCCTTCTTCAGACACCGGCAACTCGTAGTTGGCTACGTTATCACCGGTGAGGTCCAGCTGCAGTTGGTCGCCCGTACCGATGATGTAGTTGCGTGGCGTAGGGATATTGAGATCGGGGGTAAACCTGATGTTGTTGTTACGGAAGAGTTTGGAACCAAAAACCACCAAGCCGGTGTCTACGAGTTGCGTGGAATCGGGCATAAACCAGGTCATGGTATCGATGGGTTGGGTAATCTGGCGGCCGGTGTCTGGCCGTGTGGTGAGGCTGCCCGTGGCTTGGCTGCTACCCGTTCCTCTCCGCCTGATATCAGTTATACGGTTGCGCAGTTTTTGCTGCTCGGCGGCCGCCATGCCGCGCTGGCCAAGGCTCTGGATAAGCTGGTCATCGCTAAGGCCCCGCTTTTCGGCTTCGTTAATGATACGCAGTACCTGCGCGTCTGATAGCTGCTCCACCCGGATTTTCGAAACATCCTGAAGTTGCGATGGGGTTTGGGCTTCAGTCGTCACTAACCAGAAAAATCCTGCCAGCAATAAGAGGTATCGCTTCATGTAACTGTACGTTGTTTATTTTAGCTTATATAACGTCTAATTTGGGCAAAGGTACATATTTTGTTTGCTTTTTTCCTGTTTGCTTTTCGCGGTTTGCTTACGGATGCATTGCGCTTAACAGGCACCTGGCCCTATGCTGTCTTTATTCTGGATTGGAATGTAGCGAAAATTGCGCCAATTTTTCTTACCTGTCGGCCACCACCTTGTACGTGGGGTCTTCGGCCATCGTAACCACGATGACGCCTTCGGCCTTCTTGAGCTTCTGGCGGCAGTCGGGACTCAGGTGTTTCAGCACCACGGTTTTATTCAGGGCCGAATACCGGACGGTGATCTTGTTGAGCGCATCAATGGCACTCATATCGGCTACGCGGCTTTCCTTGAAATCGATAACCACATCGTTCGGATCGTTTTCGACATCGAACTTTTCCAGGAAAGCGGCTACCGAGCCGAAAAACAGCGGCCCGTAAATCTCGTATACTTTGGCTCCCGTGGCATCGATGTGTTTGCGCGCACGGATGCGCTTGGCATTGTCCCACGCGAATACCAATGCCGCGATGATGACACCCACCAGTACCGCCAGGGCCAGGTTGTGCAGCACAATGGTGATGACGGCAACGAGGATGCCCACGAAGATATCGGATTTGGGCATTTTGTTGATGATACGGAGCGACACCCACTCAAAGGTGCCGATGGCCACCATGATCATGACGCCCACCAGCGCCGCCATGGGGATACGCTCGATGACCGGTGCACCGACCAGGATGATAAGCAGTATGGTAATGGCACCGACAATACCGGCCAGCCGGGCACGCGAACCGGCATTGAGGTTGACCAGCGTTTGTGCCACCATGGCACAGCCACCCATGCCGCCAAAGAACCCGTTGACCACGTTGGCCGTGCCCTGTGCCAGGGCCTCCCGGTTGGCGCTGCCGCGCGAATTGGTGATCTCATCGACCATGGAGAGCGTGAGCAGCGACTCTACCAGTCCGACCCCGGCCATCACCAGCGCAAAGGGGAAGATGATTTGCAGGGTCTCCAGTGTAAACGGCACCATGGGAATATGGAACGCCGGGAAACCGCCCTCGATGCTGGCGATATCGCCCACGGTTTTGGTTTCGATGCCAAAACCAAGCACCAGACCAAAAACCACGAGGATGGCAATGAGCGATGCGGGGATGGCTTTGGTGAGGCGCGGCACAACCAGCACAATGCCGATAGTGAGCAGCGTGAGCCCGCCCATGACGTACAGCGGTGTACCCGACAGCCAAGTGGTGACGCCCGCATCAGTGACCTTGAACTGCTCAAGCTGCGCCATGAAGATGATAACGGCCAGCCCGTTGAGAAACCCGTACATGACGGGCTGCGGGATGAGCCGCACGAACTTACCCAGCCGGAATACGCCAACCAGAAACTGGAGCAGCCCCGCGAGGGCGACGGCGGCAAACAGGTACTCGACGCCGTGGGCCTTGCTGAGCGCGATGAGCACCACGATGGTGGCGCCCGCACCGCCCGACACCATGCCCGGCCGGCCGCCGAAGATGGCAGTAACCAGGCCCATCAGGAACGCGGCATACAGGCCCGTGAGCGGCGACAGCCCCGCCAGAATAGCGAAGGAAAGCGACTCGGGGATCATGGTCATGGCCACGGTGAGCCCCGCAAGGACCTCGGTCTTATAGTTGACCTTTTGGGTGAAATCGAAAATGCGGAGGTATGGGCTCATGCTAGCGCGTTAAGCGCGCAAAGGTAACAAAAAACCGGCATCCCGATAACAGGATGCCGGTACGCACGCCTAGTTGATTTTCTTCAGCTGGTACTGGTAAGTGCTTCCGTCGGGATTGCCCGCGGCATCAAAACACTGGATACGAAGGGAACCGCTCTCGTTGAATGTTTTTTCGGTTCCGAAATCGGGCGATGCCATCGTCGGTGTTTCACCATTCCAGGTATATTTCACCGCGTGAACCGTACGGATAGGGTTTACCGCTACCCGAAGACTTTCCTTGAAATCGGCCGTCCAGTCTATCGGACTTTCAGGATCGACATGCGCGCCGGAAATGTGAACGGAAATGGGGCGCTTCTCCAGCACTTCGCTTTTGTAGCCTACCAGTTTGCCCGCTTTGTACAACGCAACACGCAGGGTGGTGGTACTGTCTATACGCAGTGGATGATCCCACTGACGATCGGTTGGGAGCGGCACCTCGCCATTGGTGGTGTACCGGATATCGAGGCCCGGCAGGTTGCCGGACACGGTAAGGGTGAGGGTATCAACAAAATAGTTTTCGCGGTTGTAGAATCGTTCGTGCGCCGTGCCGCTGGTGAGCCCATTTTTGTGTATCTGAGCCGGGAAGAGCAGCCGTTGAAGTTTGTGGGTGGTGGAAGCCATACGCTTGCTGAACGAATCGTAGTCGCGCGCTCCGTGGGGATCCCACCCGTGCTCGCTCAATGGGGCGACGCGCGGCAGCAGGGCGGGGATGTTCATCTCTTCGGTCATCTCCCAGGCACATAACTGCACGCCTACCACCTTGTGCTGATCTTCGGGCCCGAACTGGATGGGCTCCCAGGCCGGCGCGTTGGGGAGGAAGTGCTCCCAGCGCCAGATGTTCCACCCGTAAATCTGTTCGGTGGTCCACCGGTGCCGCGGGGTGATGTAGATAGGTTTCCACGACGCATTGAGAATCGTGTAGCCGTGCTTGATGAGATCATCGGGCCGCTGGTACATGGTCTCCCACGCATACACGAGGATATCGTTGGGAATCGTTACCTTGGTGCTGCCCGTGCCCTGGAAACTCTCCCACATGATGGTCTTCTTGCCCCGGCTCTTTACGTACTCGTGCATTTCCACGATATAGTTGAGGTAGAGATCGTGGGGCTCGTCAAAGCCGTGTGCCTTCACAGCCTCGTGCGTGGTGGCCCGTTTCTGGAATTCGCCCATGAACACTTCGTCGGCACCGATATGGAAGTAGGGCGAGGTGTAAAATACATCCATCATCTCACCGATAAGGACTTTGCAGGCTTCGAGCGCTTTGGGATTGGCAACATCGAGCATGCGGAGCTCCTCGGGCCCGAACAGCTCGGGGTAGGCCCGGCGCAGCGAACCGGTATGCCCGGGCGCATCAAACTCGGGCACGATAACTACGCCGCGCACCCGGGCGTACTCCACCAGTGCTTTCATCTCGGCCAGGCTGTAGTTTTTGCCCGGCGTGGGCATGTCCGGAAATGTGGTGGTGGGGAAGACAAACAGCTGATCATCGTTGAGGTGTAGCTGGAGGTACTTGATTTTATACCACCGGCAAATGTCGATAACCTGCTCGACCGACGGCACGCTCTGGAACTCCCGGGCCACATCGAGCAGCACGCCGCGGTAGTCTAATGCGGGCCAGTCGCGGATGGTGCAGCGGGGCAGCTCCCTGCCACCGGCGCCGTCGCGAACGAGCTGAAGCAGCGATGTCCACCCGTGCATCAGCGCATCGCCGCTTGCCCCACGGATGGCAATCTGATCGCCGATAGTGAGTGTATATCCGTCGCCGCCTATCCCCGCATCGATCGAGAAGGTAATCAACGCGTCTGAAGGCACGGCGCGCACCTCCTGCTGCAACAGCTTGTAGGCATCTTCTTGCAGCACAGGAAGCCGGTCGTGAAGCGAATCGGGCAGCGATACGGTCAGCGCCATGCCGGTAAGCGGTAGGACACCATTGACCCCGGAGACCTCCTTGGGCTGGGGCACGAGGGCGAGCTGACCATCCCGTGCGTGCGGCTGCGCCAAAACCGGAGGATGCCAGCCGTGGAGGATGCTGCCCAGCAGCAGGGCGATAGTAAAAAGGTAACGTCTCATCGTGTTCTTTCTTTAGTTATACCCCGGATTCTGGAAAAGTGTTGGGTTTCCCGATGCATCGATGCTCCGGTCTATCTGAATCTGCGGGATGGGAAAATACTCATTTTTGTTGGATTGGAAGCGCCCCTCGCTGATATCGGTGGTCACGGTGCGCTCATAGACAAAGAAATCGTTCAATACTTGCTCGGCATTGCCCCAACGTACCAAATCGAAGAAACGGTGTCCTTCCATGGCCAGCTCGATGCGCCGCTCATACCGGATGGCTTCAATCGCGCGGGCTTTACCCCAACCGGCAAACGTGCCGGCCGGATACGGGTTTATCCGGTAATTGGCCGCCGGAACATCGGAAAAACCACTCAGTGGGCTTTTCTCATCGTGGTATGCATGCAACCACCCCGCTGGATTGGCGGCCCGTTCGCGTACGAGGTTGACATACGATTGGGCTTTTTCCAACGACCCGGCTTCGGCTTCGGCCTCAGCGGCCATGAGCAATACATCCGCAAACCGGATAACCAGCACGTTATTTGCCGTGCCCGGTGCCCACGAGCTCTGATCGGCATATAGTTCTTGCGTGGCCTGCCAGTAAATGTTTTTCTTCGAATTATACGGTCCGCCATAGGCCTGATCACGGATCCAGGCGACGCCGGGATGATGGCCCCAATCCAGGTAGGGCACGCCCCGCCGGCCCACCGTCCAGTCGAGCCGCGGATCTACCGGGCCGGTATATGGCGTGAAGGGGGCATCGGCGGCGATACCCATGTCGTTTTTAACCGGGTTATCGTTGTAATGGTCTATATCGGGCAGCCCGGTGGCGGCATCGGTTTTGAACGCATTAACAAGGTCTTGCGTAGGCTGGTAGAAACCGCAGCACCGGAATGGGCTGTAGAATGGAAAATTCAGCATATTGCCGTTGTTGGCGTTGGTGATGTCGTTCGTGCCGTCGTTTACGGCCATCTGCACCGCAAAAACAGACTCGCGATTGTTTTTCCACTCGGCATAGAAGACTTTGTAAAATTCGTTGACCAATCCATAGGGCTGACCATCGGCCGTATGTCCTTCGGTAATGACGCGGTCAAACATCGCCTTAGCCTCGCCATACTTACTTTGGTAGAGGTATGTTTTGCCGAGGTACGCCGCGGCTGCCCATTTGTTTGCCCGCCCTACCTGCGTTTGGAGTGGTGGTAGGTTATCAAGGGCGTATTGGAAATCGGCTTCTATCATCGGCCAAACCGACTCCTGATTGGGTTGACGCACCTCGGAGGTCTGCTCGTCTATCCAGGGAATGTTGCCAAATACCTTTTTCAGCTCGAAGTAAAAGTGTGCCCGGAGAAACCGGGCTTCGGCAGAAATTTGTTGGGCAGCGGCCGCATCGATCTGCCCCTCCGGCACCTGTGCGAGGACCTTAAGTACGTCGTTGGTCCGGGTAATGCCTTCGTAGCCTGCAGTCCATTTCTGGTTGAGAATCCCGTTACTGGGGTCAATCGTGAAATTGGCCACGCTATTGATACTCGACTGGTCGCCGCCGTCGGCTCCTTTGTGCGCGTCTCCTCCGGCCACATCGCCGAATATCCAGTTCATCGGCGTGGTAACCCAAGGATCGAATCCAATGGCACTCCCATCGAGCGCCCCGTATGCGCCGATTAACAATCCATTGACCCCAGCTTCAGTGGCAAGTACATCTTCTGATAGGGAGCCGATGGCGGGTTGTTCCAGGAACGCGTCTTTACACGCATTCAGCGACAACGCCGTGCAGCACAGTAGGGTTGCTAGTTTTATTGTTGAATTCTTCATGACTTTCTGATTTAATACGTAAATGATAGCCCCAGTAAATATTGCCGCTGGGCGGGATAAATGCCTTCGTCGATTCCGAATGAGGTATTGCCGCCGGGAATTTCCGGATCGGTGCCCGAGTACCCGGTGATGGTGAACAGGTTGGTGCCCGACACATATACCCGGAGGTTGCGGATGCCTAGGCGGCTGCACGCCGCATCGGGCAGGGTATAGCCGAGCTGGGCATTCTTTGCCCGAAGGTACGATCCGTTTTCTACGTAGTAGGAGTTGGGGACCTGGCTGGTGCTGAACGAGGCATTGACCTCCTGGATGGGAGCGGAGGCCCGGTGACGCTCGGGCGTCCACGAGTCGTAAAGCGCAGTATGGCTCTTCGCGCCGCCGAACGTGGGATAGAAATCATGCCACCACTTTAACTGGTTCCACACCTCGTTGCCCTGCACGCCAAACAGGAACATGCTGAAATCGAACTGCCGGTACTGCACCGCGAGGTTAAGGCCGTAGCTGAAGTCGGGGTTGGGGTTGCCCAGGAACGTCCGGTCGCTGGCGTTGACCATGCCGTCGCCATTCAAATCGGCATAACGGAACCGGCCGAGCCCCATGCCGGCCTGGTAGGTGCCGCCCGGTGCATCGGCATTGGCGGCGGCAATCTCCGCCTCCGTGTTCCAGAACCCATCGATCTGATACCCGTAAAACTGCCCGATAGCCGTACCTACCCCATTGCGCACGATGTAAGCGCCGCTGAAGCGCCGTGAATCCTGCTCGAAATACTGGGCATTATCCGATACTTTGACTATCTCGTTTTTATAGGTGGTGAAGGTAAGCTGGCCATTGAACTTCAACTGATCACTGATGGGCAGCGACGTGTTTACCGCCAGGTCGATGCCCTGGTTTTTCATCTGGGCAATGTTGACGAACGGCGATACGGCCGTACCGGCGGTACCAGGCAACTGGGGGTTGTATAACAGGTCTATCACGTCTTTCCGGTAATAGTCTGCGGTTACATCAACTCTACCGTTGAAGAACACAGCGTCGAAACCGATGTTGGCATTGGTATTCCGCTCCCATTTGGCATCTGGATTGCCTACCCTGCCGCGTTGGAAACCCATTTCTATGCTGTTGCCGGAGCCACTGATATCATAAAATGATGCGTACCGGTTGCCGGTAAACGTGGTAAACGCATTGTCTGGTGCCACGTTCATTTGGTTACCCATAACCCCGTAGCTGCCGCGTAGCTTTAAGTCACTTAGCCAGGCGACATTCCAGAACGGTTCTTCCGATACACGCCAGGCTGCACTGACGGCGGGGAACCAGCCGTATTGGTAGTTGAGGAAACGGGAAGAACCATCGCGACGTATGGTGGCTCCGATGAGGTATCGCTGCTTAAGGTTATAGTCTACGCGGCCGAACATGGAGAATAGCGCATCGGCCCAGCGGCCACTTGCATTGGTCTGCGTGCCCGATCCGGATGAAAGCGTAGTGAAATCGGGATCGAACGAGAAATACCCCTGGGTTGAGCCCGATAAGTTCCGGCCCGCGTTTTGGTATGACTCCACACCGGCAACGGCGGTAAGTTGGTGGATATCTGCAAAGACGGCTTCATAGCGCAGGGTGTTTGTCCATGTCCAGTTGTATCCGTAGGAGCTCTGCTCGGAATAGCTATTTACGGTATTTTCATTGGCGGAGTTCTCGTATTCCGGATAGCCGAACTGGTGACTGTAACCGGAATACAGCTCACCGCCGAACTGGGTACGGAACGTAAGGTTGGATAGGATATCCGCTTCGAGGTGCATACTGCCGAGCAGGCGGTTGCCCTTGTTTCGGTTGTCTTTGGTGCGCTCTTGAATGGCTACGGGATTGAGGGCATTGCCCAGATCGGAACCAAAGGACCCGGCATAATTGCCGTTGATATCCCGGACGGGAATAATGGGCTGTTGCCTGAAGGCCATCATGATCGCATTGCCGCCGCCGCCCATCTGATTGGAGATAGATACCGCCATGTTTTCGCCCACCCGTATCCGGTCGCCGATTTTAAATTGGCTGTTTGCACGTAGTGTCTGCCGCTTAACGTACGTATTGATCAGTGTGCCCTGCTGATCGAAATGATTGAGCGAGAAAAGGAACGAACTCCGGTCGCCACCGCCGCTTATGGAAAGGTTGTGGCTGGTGATGGGCGCCGGACGGAAAATTTCCTCGTACCAATTCGTGCCGGCTTTGTTCGCCTTGACGATGCGATAAAAATTGTTCAACGCTTCGGGATCGGTATAAAATGGATCGACGTGATATAAGGAGAAGTCCACCTCGCCCTCCATGCTGCCGGCCGGCGATATGTAGTCGGGCAGCCGCGGTGTTTGACCATTGCCATATTGCGGATCGGCCGATCGTTTGGATGGGTCGGCCATCCATTTCAACTCGGCCATCTCTAAGGGAGATAGCAAATCCCATACATTGCCTTTTTTCGGACGCTCGCTACCATAATAGCCATCATAGGAAACCGATATGCGGCTGCCGCCACTTTTGGTGGTAATGATAATGACCCCATTGGCCGCCCTCGACCCATAAATGGACGCTGCGCCGGCATCTTTCAGCACCTGCATGGACGCCACATCGTTGGGGTTGAGGCTCGCTATGCTTTGTAAGGGCACACCGTCTACGACGTAAAGCGGGGCATTATTGCCAAAGGTATTGAATCCACGGATGCGTACCTGCGGCTCTTCCCCGGGCCTCCCGCTTCCAATAACGGTGACACCCGCCGCCCGGCCCTGCAATTGATTGGTAATGGATGGGGCCGGTTGCTTCTGCATGGCCGACACATCCACAATGGCTACCGAACCCATGAGGTCTTTCTTCTGTGTGGTCCCGTATCCGACGACAACGACCTGCTCAAGTCCCAGCGCATCAAACGATAGCGAAACATTTAATTCGGTGCCGTTGCCAACGGGATGTTCCGTTGCCTTGTAACCCACGGATGAGAACAGGAGCACCGCATCGGGCCCGTTGACCTGGATGGTAAATTTGCCTTCGGCATCGGTGGCCACTCCGTTGCCTGTGCCTTTCTGAACCACGGAAACACCTGTCAAGGGTTCCCCGGATAACGAGTCGATCACCATGCCGCGAACGGTGATGGGTTCCTGCGCATACGACCCGCTGGCATGCAGCAACCCCAATAGCAGCAAGAGAACGGCTGGGAGGCCGCGCAGTAAGCTGCGTTGATTAAAGGTGAAGTTTGGTATAAAATTCATAATTTTGTTTTTGGTATTAACAATTAATCCACTTTTTCTTATGGGGGCACAGGTCCAATTGTGCTCCCTTTTTTTAGTTATACAGCACGTGCATCAGCCTCCTTTCGTAATAGTCGGTTTTCGGTATGATCGGCATACCAAAACCATAAGTTGTACAAATAACAGGGGACGATAATAAGGTATGCCCACTGATTGCCGGAAATGGTGGCGACCCACCCGTACACCAACGGCAGGATTGCTCCCCCCGCAATGCCCATAATTAGCAGGGCGGAAGCGTGATGCAACTGTTTTCCGCCCAACCCCTTAAGCGTTTGCGGCCAGATAGCCGGCCAAAGCAGTGCATTGGCAAATCCCAAACAGGCCACAGCGATCACGGATAGGCTGCCCGGTGCGAGCACGACCAGGCCCACGAGCAGGATGCCCAGCAGGTTGGACAGCAGGAATGCCCGTGACTGGCTGACCAGGCGGGGAATGATCATAATGCCCACCAGGTACCCTACCATCATGGCAGTCAGCGTGGCCGCGGTAAGTTTTCCGGCCAAGCCGCTACCCCATCCGTGATAAATGCCGTAATTGCCGATGGTATCGCCCGCCACCACTTCGGCACCCACCGCGCAGAAAATAGCCATAAAGCCCATTGCTGCGCGCCGGCGGTAAGCATTGCGGCTGAGGGGCCGGTGCGCCTCAGCTTGCCGGCTGGCGGTGACAACTTGCAGCGGTGGTAGCCCCGCCTTGCCCACCAGTAGCGCCAGTACGACCAGAAAACACGCCAGGATGGCGTACGGTACAATGACCCGGTTTGCAAGTGCCTGCAATTGATCATCGGTTAACGTGCCGGGCACGAAATCGGTCGATTGGCTTAGTAATACGGCCCCGAAAATCAGTGGTGCGAGGATGCCCGCAAATTTATTGCACGCCCCCATGATGCTCATCCGCTGTGCCGCCCGGTGATGCGGGCCCAGTACTGTGACATATGGATTAACGGCAATCTGCAGGATGGTAAGGCCAGCGCCCACGAGGAAGAGCCCGGCCAGGAACATGGCGTATGTACGGCCCATGGCGGCAGGTAAGAAAAGGAGGCATCCGCCAGCCATAAGCAACAACCCGACCTGCATGCCGTTGATGGTGCCGGCTTTCTGCAGAAACCCAACGGCAGGCAATGAGACGACCGTATACGCAATATAGAATGCAAACGTAACCAGATAGGTCTGCCATTCCGCCAATTGGCAGGCAATACGGAGATAGGGAATTAATGCCCCGTTGATCCAGGTGACAAACCCGAATACAAAAAAGAACAAGGCAATCAACGTCAGTTGCTTTGCGCCAGTATTTACCGGATTAACTGTCATTATCTTTTTTTATAGACGTGCGGAGTATTTCCTGGAGTGCCAGTTTTACACTGCCATTTCTTAGCAAAAGCGCTTTTGCTTCTTCATAATCTCGTACTCCGCCCTGTTTCATGACCATGCGGATGCCGCGATCGACCAGCTTTTTATTACTGATCTGCATGTTGACCATCTGATTGTCTTCAACCAAACCGAGCCCTATCATGACCGCGGTAGATATCATGTTTAATACCAGCTTTTGCGCGGTACCGCTTTTCATTCGTGTACTGCCGGTGACAAACTCCGGCCCGACGATTACCTCAATGGGATGGTCTGCGTTAGCGGCCACCGGCGAGCCTTCATTGCAGACGATGCAACCGGTCAGGATTTTCCGCTCACGTGCCCGTTGCAATGCACTGACGACATAGGGCGTAGTGCCGCTGGCGGCAATGCCGATGACGGCGTCTGCTTCCGTAATGCCGTGCGCTTCCAGATCCTTCCATCCGGCATCTTCGCTGTCTTCGACTTCTTCAAGCCCGTTGCGCAGTGCCTCATCGCCCCCAGCCATGATACCGATAACCAGGGAGGGGGAAACGCCGTAAGTTGGCGGGCATTCGCTCGCATCCAGTACGCCGAGGCGACCACTGGTACCCGCGCCAATGTAAAAAAGCCGGCCACCATGCATCAGCCTTTGCTTAACCTCTTCGACAAGCAACGCAATTTGTGGGATGACACGCGCAACGGCGGGCGGTACTTTCGAATCCTCTGTATTGATGTTTTGCAACACTTCAACCGTCTCCATCTGCTCCAGGTAACGGTAATTGGATGGTTGCTCGGTCACTTTATTAAAATCCATATAGCTCTTATATACAATTATAAAAAATATGTACCAGTATGTACCAGTACAATATTCGTAATTTAAAATTGTTTAGGCAAACTATTTTAAATTTATTTACTTTGCATCGGTTGTCATAAACTATGCAATGTGAAAAATCAGCAAATCATCAAGGTTGATCCGACACGATCGGTGCCCATTTACCGCCAGATTGTCGATTCGGTTAACCAGGCGATCCAAAAGAAATTACTGAAAGTGGGCGATGGCATTCCGTCAGTAAACGCGGTCGCTGCGGAATTTTCAATTGCCAGGGGTTCCATTTTCAAAGCCTACGATGAATTGCGCTCCGCCGGGGTTATTGACTCCATTCCTGGCAAGGGATTTTTTGTGTTGAATACGGATAAATTGCAAAAGGCGAATATTTTCCTGCTGATGAGTACCTTCAATCCTTATCGGGAGGTTTTTTTCAATGCATTCACGAGGGAACTGAAAGACCAGGGAACCATAGATCTTTACTTTCACCACCACAATGTTGCGGTAATGGAGACCTTGATTCAAAACCACACGTCGCATTACAACACCTTTGTTGTGATGCCTGAAGTTCACAAAAGGACGAAGGAAATATTAAATCGCTTCGATGGACGGCAGTTGTATATTCTCGACACCGGAAACAAGCAGTTTTCAAAACGTTACCCCGGCGTAACGCAACCTTATGAAATGGATATTTTCCGGTTTCTGGCCAATCATACGGGTCGGTTGGAAAAGTATAATCGAACCGTTTTGCTCTTTTCGGGAAACATGCGGAACTACGGTGTTATCAAAGGTTTTAAATCGTTCTTCAAAAAAGCCAGGCGCCCTTCGGTTGTTTTCAATGAGACGAGTGCCTACCACCCTGAACTGGGGGATTTATGTATAGTCATGGACGACAATGACCTGGTACCGCTGATTCTGTATGCGCGGGGAGAAAGCTGGAAATTGGGAAGTGATCTTGGCATAATCTCGTATTATGAGACACCGTTAAAAAGTGTAATCTCGGAAGGCATATCTACCATTAGTCCCGATTTTGAACAAATGGGCAAGACACTGGCCGATTTGATTAAGCAAAACCGAAACGATCACGTGGAGAACTCGTTTCTTTTTATCGATCGCAATTCTTTCTGACGGGTACGGAAATAACCGGCTGCCTCAGCCGGAAGGCAAACTCACACCAAATCAAAAGCCATGGCAAACCGGAGCAGTTCGGCAAACGAATGGCATTCGATTTTACGGATGATGTTGCGGCGGTGGGTAGATACGGTATGCAATGAGATGAACAGCATATCCCCTATCTCCGCAGAGGAACGGCCGTTTGCCAGCAGGGCGATGATCTCTTTCTCGCGGGGCGTCAGTTCGGAAAATTTCCGGTAGTGCTGCCGGATATAAGCATCCTGATCGAGCGTTTTGGTGACGCGGGAGATCAGGTTGCTCATTCCCACAACCGGGGAGGACAGGAGCACCAGCTTATCCGCGGCGCAATCGGCATTGCCGAGCCTGACCAGTTTGCAGACGGTATAAAACCAGGTATAACTGGTATCGCCGTGCAGCTTAACCCGCTGAAAGAAATTATATTGTTGATCGAAGTCGCCGGTTGCCAGGTTACTCATTCCCTGAAGTATGGTCACTATTTCTTCCGGCTCGAAATATTTCTCGTAATAAGCTTCGCCCATCGCATTGATTTCAGGCAAGGAGGTGCCCAGGCGTTCGAGCCCCCAATTATTCATATAACTGCAGCCGACGGGCTGGAGGCCTTCCAGATCTTGCAGCATCACCGAGGCTGGCACGATCTCGCCAAATTCGGGTATGCGTATGTCGCCGCGCTTAAGGCTTCGGGAAAGTCCGTGGAGCTGTAATGCCAGGGAGTCGTTCATAGGTTGTGTAATGCTTAGTCAGTGCACGAAGATAGCTTTTAATCTGATAGGATAAAATACCCTGTGCTAAGTATTTACTGGCATGGCGGTTGGGGTTATCTTTGCTTCAGGTTATGAATGTAAACGCTTACACCGTCCGCAACGGCGACTTTACCGAAAAAATAGACGTCATTTGTCCCAAATGCGGGGATCGGGCCCTGGTTGTGGGCGCACGGGTTGATGCGCCCGCAGCGGAGTATGAGGAACGGGTGCGGTTTGCCTGCGCGGCGTGCGGTTATGCCGTCAAATACGCCAACACGCCCAAGTTTACGGCATTCATCAACAGCAGGGGGAGGCCTGTGCGCGGACGGATGCTGCTGCTCAATACTACCTGTGATCCGTTTTTCGGCTTCCGTTTATGGTATATCATCGAGACGCCATACGGTACATTATGGGCATATAACCTGGATCATCTCGCGGTGATTGAACAGTATATCGTAGCCAACCGGTTGCCGCCATGGGTGAAGGAAGCCCGCCACCGGGCGCTGTTATTGAAACTTATCGCGCGATGGAAGGGGTGACCGCCCGGTTTTTTTATGAGATGCTATTGTTTGAGTACCAATAAGAACATGACGACGACGACAAACAGGAGCGGCAACAGCAAGAGGACAACCTGCGTGATACACAGCGTTCGGTAATAGCTTCCCCACAGCGTCCTGGACTTAACCAGTAGCGCCAACGCGAGTGCGCTCACCACCACCCAGATGACCAGGAAAGTGAGCAGCCCGTTCATATTCATGAAACCATCCATGTGTATATCAAACCCCGCGATAATGGGATCATACAAAAGGGCGGTACAAATGATGGTAAAAACCAGCGAAATGCCTACGCTCAGGGTGTGAAGTGATACCGTTACCCCTCTTATGGAAGGCCGTTGGTGCTGATACCGGCTAAGCAGCCGGAAGGCGACCACGAGCAGCACGAGTAAAACTCCCCAGCTTAATACAACCTCCGTCAAACCGTTGCGTGATGATTTAGTGACATAGTTCTTTGTTCCGGTAGCTAAGGTAGGAACTTATGGGGCTTGGAAAAATAGCCGTTTTCGGGGATTTGCCTGGCGCTGCCTAAAAAATAGCGGTGTACAGCGCATACAACGAGATAACGATGATGAGCGTACCCACAGCAAGGAAAAGCGTCTTTTTGGTAACCCGCTTGGTGATGTACGCCCCCAACGGCGCCGCAAGCGCACCACCGAGAATAAGGCCCAGTATAATCTGCCAGCTGTGGATACCGGTAAAGTAGATCAGTATGCCTGCGGTGAAGTAGGTGACAAAAAACTCGGCCGTATTGACGGTGCCGATGATGGTGCTGGGCGTATTGCCCTTGCGGATGAGGTTGGACGTAACGATGGGCCCCCAGCCCCCACCGCCGATGGCATCCAGAAAGCCGCCGAAAGCAGCCAGCATAGACGCGCCTTTGGTGTTCTCTTTTGTGGTGAGGTTTTTTTTGAACGCCTTCCGCAGGATCAAAATCCCCAGAACGAGCAGATAGGCGTGGATATAGGGCTTGATGACATCGCCATGGATGACGGACCCCAGTAGAAAGGCGCCCAGCGAGGCAAAAATGACGCCCGGAATGACGAGTTTGAAAAACAACGGCTTGTTGAAGTTGCCAAACCGGATGTGCGAAAGCCCGGAAACACCGGTAGTAAATATCTCGGCCGTGTGGACAGCCGCGGAGGCCAGCCGGGGGGAGAGTCCGTAACTGAGCAACACGGCACTTGAGGTGGCACCATAGGCCATACCCAGCGCGCCGTCTACCATCTGGGCCACAAAGCCGGCAAGCATAAACCAAAAGAAGGTTTCGTCGAAAAGCAAATCCTGCGTGCTGGCATAGGGAAGATACTTAATGACCACAATGGCCACGAGCGCTAATTTCATCAACACAATCCCAATGGAGATGTGCCGGGTGGTGATTCGCTTCATTCGCTGAATCGAGTAGGCCTGCGCTCTGGCGAATGGACTCATATGCTTATATTTACCGATGCACTCATGATATTACCCGGCAAATATAAAAATACAACACATATTCTACCTAATAAGTAGATTATTATTTCGATTTTTTTTTTTACTGCGCAAATAACACCAGCCCTTCTTCCGGCGGTTGGTTACTTAACGTGAAGACCACCTGGCGGTGGATGATGCTTTCGACCTTGGGCGCCAGCTGCTCCAGGTAACCGGCATTGAGCCGCGGCCCTACGATGGTGACCTCAATGGTACCGGTATCGCGCCCTTCGGCGTAATCGCCGGTAAGGATCACCTGGTCAACCTCGCCCATGCGCTGTAAAACCGTTTCGACAATGCGGTCCAGGCCCAGGTATTTGTGTACAATATCCTGCAAGGAACCGAACAGCGGGTGTTGCGTATTGGCCCGGTACGATACGCGGTTGCGCTGGGCCTCCTTTTCGAGGTATCCGGCATCCGAAAGGTTGTTGAGCTCCCGGCGGATGGCATTGGTCGATTCGTTGAACTCATCGGCCAGCCCCCGCATGTGACCCCGGTTGGCGGCATTGATGAAAAACTTCACCAGAAGGCGCAAGCGGGTTTTTGAGGTAATGAGCGAATCGAGCATGTTGTTTGTGTACCGAGCAACAAAAGTACTCTTTTTTTTGGAAACAGGACGACTCGCGGTGGCCGACAAACATTCTCCCCGCGCCAACGTTTCTTAAGGGATGGGATTGGCATGGAAATGGGTAATCGGCGTGACCGCAGGCATACTGCTGGTGGTAACGGTTGCCAGCTGGTACGTAAACCGAACGCTGAAGCCGAAACTGGCGGCAGCACTGAAGGAGCGCGTAGCGGAGGGCACCGACGGCCACTATGCGCTGACCTACGATAAGTTGGACCTATCGCTGCTGGCCGGCAAGGTGACGGCGGACGGCATCCGGTTTGGGCCCGGCACACCGCGCGATACGGCATGGCGACCGGCGGCAAGCTACGACATCCGGGTGGGCCGCCTGCAGGTGGGCGGTATCGGGCTGCTCCGGCTACTGGTTACCGGCGACCTGCACATCGGCACCATCTCCGTAGATGCCCCATCGGTACGAATCACCACGCATGCGCATGCAGATACCCTGGATGCGGACACCACGGGCGCCACATGGGTAACACGGCTTGCCGATAACCCCAGGCTGGCGGGAGCGCGGGTGAAGCGTTTGCTGATTCGTGGCGGTGAACTGGAGCTGGTGGACGATAGCGATGCGACACGGCTACACAGCCACGGAATCAATGGGACCGTACGGGATATCCGGCTGGATAGCGTGGCCCTGCGCGATACCGCGCGGGTCTATGGGTCAGGGGCCGTTAGCATAGGTGCCGAAGCAGTGGCGTACACCCGCCCGGATAGCCTGTACCAGCTGCGTACCGGCCGGCTGCGCCTGGAAACGGCACAACGCAAGCTGATCCTGCACAACCTGCAGTATGGCCTTACCGTAAGCAAAGCGGAATTTTACCGCCAGGTGGGACTGGCGGAAGATATCGGCGACATCGCCATCGCCCGTATCGGCCTCAGCGGTATCGACGCGGGCCGCTGGATGGATACTCAGACCCTGGCAGCCGCGGCCCTGCACATCGACAGCGGGCACATCGCGGTGTACAAAGACAAAACGCAACCCAATCCGCCCGAAAACAAAATCGGCCGATCGCCGCACCAGCAGCTGCTGCGCATGGAACAGCGTGTGGCCATTGACTCGGTGTTGATAGCCGCGGTGGATATTGATTTCACCGAGGTGAGCGACCAGACCGGTGAGCCGGGCACCGTAACGTTTGACGCGACCACCGCCGTGATACACCACCTGACCAACGATTCGGCCGAACTTTCGCGCGACCGCTATATGCGGCTGCATGCCAACGCCCGGGCGATGGGGGCGGGCGACCTCCGCGTCGACTTCCGCTTTGACCTGCTGGACAGCCTCGGAGCGCATACCTACCAGGCCGAAGTGGGCACGATGGAGGCCACGGCCTTCAACCGCATGCTGACGCCCCAAATGCGGGTTGAAATCGATCGGGGGACGGTACGCAGCCTGCGTTTTGACATGGAGGCCAACGACCACCGCACGGCCGGTACGCTGCAACTCGACTACGATGGCCTGCACGTGAATTTTCTGCGGGAAGACCGCGATGGCGGAACGTCGACGAAAAAGGTGGCTTCTTTTCTGGCCAACCGCTTCCTGCTGAACGACAGTAACCCCGACGCGAATGGGGTACACCATACGGGGCAGGTATACATCGAACGGCCCGATTCGTTTTCGTTCTTTAAGATGATATGGCGGAGCATCCGTGAGGGAACCAAAGGGTGTATCGGATTGGAATGAAATGTGTAAGTTTGCGACCATGATACGTACCTGCGTTTTATTGCTCACCCTCGCGATGGCCCACATCGCCATGGCACAGGAAGCCCCGGCGGTATTGAAAACCGAATTTACGGCGGAAGCCCTTCGGCAGCCGATCGTGACGCCGGATGGTGATGAAACGACGACGGGCAACGTGCTGGAGGCCTATAAGGGGCGTACCGTGATGCTCTATATCTGGGCAGCGTGGTGCCCCGACTGCCTGAAGGGGTTTCCCGAACTGAAGGCTTTCCAGGCCGCCAACCCGGATGTGCCGGTGATTTACTTTTCGCGCGACAGAACGGAGCAACAGTGGAAAAACTGCATCGAAAAGTTTAACCTGGAAGGCGACCACTATTGGTTCGAATCCGACAGGAAAAATGATTTTACCGAGGCGATTGACCTCAATTGGATACCCCGGTACCTGATCATCAATCCCGAAGGCGGTATAGCCCATTATTATGCGATACATGCGGATGACCCGGCACTGCAGGAGGCGGTGGATAGGCAGCGAAGAGATCGCTAACATTCGCACTTTTGTGCGAAATTCGCTAAGTTTGCAACCGCTAAAAAAACATTAAACGCCGTTTGCAGCGGTATCAATGCTATGAGTAAATACCACACCCTGCTGTACTATTGCTACAGCCACATTGACCATGCGGAACAGTTTGCCGCAGATCACCTTCAGTTTTGTAAATCATTGGGCCTGGTAGGCCGCATCATCGTGGCCGACGAGGGGCTCAACGGCACCGTATCGGGTACGCCCGAGGCTTGCCGCGCCTATATGGACGCCGTGCATGCCGACCCCCGCTTTGCGAAGACGGACTTCAAGATCGATGAGGTGGCCGAGCCGTCCTTCATCAAAATGCATTGCCGGTATAAGCCGGAAATCGTGCACTCCGGCCTGCGCGACCCGAAGGCCATTGACCCGACGAAGGAAACAGGCACTCACCTGGAACCCCATGAGTTCATGGAAATGAAGGACCGCGACGACGTGGTGGTGCTGGATGTGCGTTCGGACTACGAGCATACCGTGGGCCGCTTCAAAAACGCGGTAACGCTGGATATCGGAAACTTCAGGGAGTTTCCCGACAAGATCGCCGAACTCGAAGCTTACAAAGACAAGAAAATACTGACTTACTGCACCGGTGGTATCAAATGCGAAAAGGCATCGGCCCTGCTGCTGAAAAATGGGTTTAAAGATGTGTACCAACTGCACGGCGGCATCATCAAATACGGCAAGGAAACCGGCGGAAAGGACTTTGAAGGCAAATGTTACGTGTTTGACAACCGGGTAACCGTGGACGTGAACCGGGTGAATCCCACCGAGGTGGCCACCTGCCGCAATTGCGGTACACGCAGCAGCCGGATGATCAACTGCGCCAACCCCGAATGCAACGAGCACTTTGCCCAATGCGAGACGTGCGGCTGGAAAATGGAGGGCTGCTGCTCAGACACGTGCATGGAACATCCGCGCAAGCGCCCTTACGATGGAACGGGCTACTATGTGAAACTGCCGCAGCCCGTGAACGTTGAAAAAATAAACCGCCGCAAGGCCAGGCGCGCTACCGCCAACGCCACTTCACATAGTTGATATTTTTGGATACTTCCAGGTATTTCCGCTCGTAATAGGTTTTGATGCTGAGCACCTCGTCCACCAGTTCGGAATGGTACAGGTCTGTGGTGCAGGCAAGGACAGGCAACTCCAGCGCAGCCAGCTGCTCCAGGGTGTAGGCGTATAAACCGTCGTTATCCGTTTTGAGGTGCATTACCCCGGCGGGGTCCATGATCTGCCGGTACCTATCCAGGAATACCGGATGGGTAAGCCGCTTCTTCTCACGGCTCCGCTGCGGCTGGGGGTCGGGGAAGGTGATCCAAATTTCGGCCACTTCGTCGGGAGCGAAGTATTCGAGGATCGTTTCGATCTGGATGCGGAGAAAAGCGACGTTGGTGATGCCTTCTTCGAGCGCTGTCTTGGCGCCACGCCAGATGCGGTTGCCCTTATAATCCACCCCGATAAAGTTCCGATCAGGAAACTGCCGCGCCAGGTTGACCGTGTACTCGCCCTTGCCACAGGCCAATTCGAGTACAATGGGCCGGTCGTTGCCGAAATGCTCGGCGGCCCACCTGCCTTTCATCGGCTTGCCGGCATCCAGCTGCAATACATTGCTGAATGTATCGATTTCCCTGAACTTACGTAGCTTGTCTTTTCCCATGGCATACTTGAAATAGCCCGCAAACTTAGCTATTTTCGCATAAAAAAAATGCGAAAATAGCGGTCTCCCTGCTGCTACTAAAAAGCAAACACGCAGCAGAAACTTAGTTTTTTTCGTCAAAAGGAACAACACGCCCGCTAGTGGGTGAATTTGTTTGTGAGGAAATTTCTGCGTATTTTTGATGAACGGGTAATATCTTGTAAAAGCATGGAAACGTTGATTTTAAAAAGCAATTCAAAGCGTGATGTAAAGTTATTGGTTGATATTGCTAAAAAGCTAGGCATGGATCTGAAAGTTGCAGATCGGCGCGACTTGGTTTTAGCTGAGGCTTTGCGATTGAACAAATCTGTTAAAAAAAACCGTGTTCCGCTGTCCGAAATTGTAGATGAATGTAACGTTGTGAGAGAAGAATTACATCAAGATGTCCGAAAGAATAATTCTTGACACCAATATTTGGGTGAGTTATTTCATCGGCGGGAAGTTTGACGAAATTGCCTTAACCATATTGAACAACAATCTAACCGTTTTTTCCTGTATCGAATTAGAGAAAGAAGTAAATAACGTGCTGAACCGGAAGAAATTCAAAACGTTACTCCATCTTGAGATAGATCGTTACCTGTCTTTTTTATATGATTTAACACAGTCGGTGCAAATCGAAAGGACCTTTAAAGGATGCCCGGACGAGCATGATGACTTTCTCTTCGATTTGGCTATTCAAACGAAATCAAATTTCCTGGTTACGGGAGATAAGCGATTGATTGCATTTGATACCAGCCCGATTACAATTATATCGCTAAAGGCATTCAAAGAGGCATATCCTGCCACCCATTAACAAAGCTATACTACACGCATAAACACCCATGGAAAAAGAAGCGAAAATATACATTGCGGGGCACCGCGGTATGGTGGGGTCGGCCATTCACCGGAAGTTGACCGCATTGGGATATAGCAACCTGGTATTGCGCACTTCGGATGAACTGGACCTGCGCAACCAGCAGGCGGTGGCCGATTTCTTTGCGGCGGAGCAGCCGGATTATGTTTTCCTGGCCGCTGCCAAAGTGGGAGGCATACTGGCCAACAACACACTGCGCGCCGACTTCCTCTACGAAAACCTGGCCATACAGAACAACGTCATTCACCAGGCACATGTACAAGGGGTTAAAAAACTGCTTTTTCTGGGGTCGAGCTGCATCTACCCGAAGCTGGCGCCGCAGCCCATCAAAGAGGAGTACCTGCTTACCGGTTTGCTGGAGCCCACCAATGAGCCTTATGCCATCGCCAAAATTGCGGGCATCAAGCTATGCGAGGCTTATCACGACCAATATGGCCGTAATTTCATAGCAGTGATGCCCACCAACCTGTATGGCTACCGCGACAACTACCACCCCGAGCATTCGCATGTGTTGCCGGCGCTGCTGCGGCGGCTCCATGAGGCAAAGGCGACCAACCAACCCACGGTAACGGTATGGGGTACGGGTAGCCCGAAGCGCGAGTTCCTGTTTGCGGACGATCTGGCGGATGCGTGTGTATTTCTGATGGCCAACTACAACGAGCCTCAGCTGATCAATATCGGTACGGGCGAAGACCTTTCCATTAAGGAGCTGGCTTATCTGATCAAAACGATTGTGGGCTATGAAGGGGAGTTGGTATTTGACACATCGAAGCCCGATGGCACGCCGCGGAAACTGATGGATGTGAGCAAATTGCACGCCTTGGGTTGGCACCACACAACGGCATTGGAAGCAGGTATCCGCCTGGCTTATGAAGATTTCAGGGCCAACTACGCCAGGGATTAAGAGGTCTCGCTATCGGGCGGAATGCCGTAATCTTCGTTGCGCGCACGCTTGCGGCGTTTGGCCGGTGGCCGGATAAACTCCGCTGCTTTACTGATAAGACCGGCTACCGTATCTTTATTGAGCGCACCGGCGGCCTGCTGGGAGAGCAGCGTAACCAATGCCCGCTTGATAAATCCGGCTTTGCGAAGGAAAAACCGGTTGAGTACCACCGGGAGCCCGATACGCAATGCCCTGCTCAGCCAGTCTTCATCTTTTCTTCCTTTCTCAAATAGCCCTTTGGTAAAATTAACACCCGGCACCCACGTGGCAAGCGATTTGACGAAGCGCACCGGTGCGGCTACTTTCTCACTGAGTAGCTGGTACTGATCGCCCAGGTAGCGTTCCTGCTCAAGGGACAGGGCCTTGAGACGCGCGATTTCGAGTCGCAAATCACCCAGGTTCTTAATCTTGCTTTCCTTCGTCATCGTCTTCGTCTATTTCATCGTTCCATTTCTGCAAAAAACGCTTAATGGAGAGGTTCATAAAAAAACGCTCCAGTGGGTTTTCAAAAGCCGAAACAATGATGATCAGCAATATGAATATCCCACCCGTGGCCAGAAATCCCAGTGCGGAACTGCCCAGCAGTTCGCTGAGGTAAAAGCCCAGTGCTAAGCTTAAATAGAAGACGACAAATACGGCAAGGATCCCCTTCAGTCCATCGGTAATCAAGCTTGCGATCAACCGGGATGATCGCTCCACAAGCTTCAACTTAAATAGCTTGAAACGGGTATCGATATACTCTTTACTCTTTTGGTATACCCCGTTTATCGAAAATTTTTTTTCCTCCATTTGGTTTTGGCCAAGGGTTTATGTCTATCGATAATAATACGGGTTGAAAACACTTCCCGAATGCAGTGCCATGCTATGGCGTGGGGCGGCGCCCCTTTCTATATTCAGGCGTGTTCTTCGACGGCCTCCTCTACCGCCCGCTCTTGTGCATTAACCTTGGTCTTGACGGCGGCAACGACCTTTTCTTTGAAGTCGTTGAGGTGGTCTAACTGCTCAGCGGTGCGTTCCTTCAGTGCGTCTCCGAGGTCTTTGAGGGAATCGTTCAATTTCTCGCGCGTTTCGGAACCTTTATCTGGCGCAAATAAAATACCCAACGCAGCTCCTGCGGCTAAACCTGTCAACAATGCTGCTACCACTTTTGCGTTATCATTCATAATCACTGTCTATTTAATATGTGAACAATCTACAATTAACTACGGATCCAGTCCTGTTAAATATACAAACAAATCTGCAAATCGTTTGCCAAAAACGAAAAAATAGGGAGAAAAAGACAATATGTATCGCCCGCGGCTTACCTAAGATTGGGTATTTTGACGCCGTTTGGTATGGTATAAGGTAATGTGGCATAAATATTGCGTAATTTGCAGCAACGTTGCATGATAATTTTTTCCAATTATTTCACTTATCTTTGCCGCGTTGCGTTTGAACGAACACGTTAATCTATATGGTAGAAATCTACTTGTTGCTTTTTGCATTTTTGTTCTCATGCATCATCACCCTGTATGCCGTGCCTTCGTTAATTAAGTTGGCCTACAAGAAGCGACTGTTTGATGATCCCGCACTGGAAGAACGGAAAATCCATAAATACCGGACCCCGAACCTGGGGGGCATAGCCGTACTCATTTCATTTGCTTTTACGGCATGCCTCTGCATACCGGGCAACATGCTGTCGTATGCCAATTACATCTTCGCCTCAGGGCTGCTGATTTTTTCGGTAGGCCTCAAAGACGATTTGGCCGCCTTAAACCCCTATAAGAAATTTCTGGGCCAGACGGTAACTGCGCTGATTGTGGTTTATTTTGCCGATATCCGGCTTACCAGCTTCTATGGCGTCTTCGGTATCCACGATATTCATCCCGTAGTGAGTTATCCGTTTACGAGCCTGCTTATTGTGTTTATCATTAATGCATTCAACCTCATAGACGGCATCAATGGCCTGCTGGGAAGTGTGAGCATGGTTGTGAGCCTTACCTTCGGCTACATTTTCTTCCGCATGGAGGAATATGGGCTGGCGATACTGGCATTCAGCATGGCCGGCTCGGTACTGGGTTTCCTCCGTTATAACCTGGGCAAAGCCCGCATATTTATGGGTGACGCGGGGGCATATACGATTGGCTTTATTGTTTCGGTACTGGCTATCCAGTTTATCGAGCTGAACAAACCGGGTGAAGCATCAGCGCTGGTCGATTCGTTCAGCCGTGCGGTGCCGGCAGTGGCTATCGCGATTCTGATTATCCCGATATTTGATACGCTGCGCGTGATTGTGATCCGTCTGGCTCAGGGTAAATCGCCCTTCATGGCCGATCGCAACCACCTGCACCACCGACTGCTTGATACGGGAATGACCCATACGCAAGCCACGTTGGTGCTCGCTGCATTCAACGTCGTGATGATTGGTACAGCGTTGACTTTCCAGTTTATCGGTACGGTAGAACTCCTCATACTCATTGGGTTGGCAGCCCTGCTGATGAACTCCATGCTGTGGCTTTATGATGTGCGCCAGGTGATCGCCCGGTCGCAGTCGCTCGCGGCAGCGGAGAACGAGAAGCAGGTGTATCCGTTGCGCGACCACGCGCGCGAAGTAGCCGAGGAAGCCTTGCAACAATACGAAGAAAAACAGCACCAGAATTAAGGGGGTTGCAGCGAAGCGATCGATAAAATTTGCATTTCATGCCAACTTTATCTAAGTTTTCCGCTATCGTAATTTTCGCGCGTTGGCGCGGAGAGACCGGGAAAAGCTTGCTATTTGCGCAAACTTTCCCTAAGTTTCTGCTGATATAACTTGCATTTCAACGGCAGCAAAGAGATCGATAAAATTTGCATTTCATGCCAACTTTATCTAAGTTTAGCGGAAATTACTTCCGCCTATGCTCGTCAAAACCTATGGAAGTGCCGTTTACGGCATTGAAGCGACAACGATCACCATTGAAGTCAACATTACAGGCGGCACCCGCTACTACATCGTGGGCCTGCCCGACAATGCCGTAAAGGAAAGCCTGCAACGTGTAGAAAGTGCCTTGTCGGCAGCCGGGAAACGGATGCCCCGGCAGAAGATCGTGGTGAACCTGGCGCCGGCCGACATCCGGAAGGCGGGGTCGGCGTATGACCTCGCTATTGCCATGGGTATCCTGGCAGCTTCCAGGCAGCTTGAAGCACCAGCACTCGGCGACTTCCTGCTATTGGGCGAATTGTCGTTGGACGGTGGCATTCAGCCCATCAAGGGTGTGCTTCCTATCGCCATGCAGGCCGTACGCGATGGCTTCAAGGGACTTATCCTCCCCCATGCCAATGCACGGGAAGCGGCCGCTGTGGCGGGCCTGCAGGTGTATGGCATACGCCACATCCGCGAGGCCATCGCCTTCATGACCGGGAAACAGCCCCTGGATAGCATAACGGTGGATTTGGGTGATGCATTTCCAGACCAGAGCAACAGCTACGACACTGATTTTTCTGACGTACAGGGACAGGAAAACATCAAGCGGGCGTTGGAGATTTCGGCAGCGGGTGGGCACAACGTGTTGCTGATTGGTCCGCCCGGCTCGGGCAAAACCATGCTGGCCAAGCGGCTGCCTACCATCCTGCCGCCGCTGAGCCTGGACGAGTCGCTCGAAACCACGAAAATCCATTCGGTGGCGGGTACGCTTGGTGCGGCCGAATCATTGATGACCACCCGGCCATTCCGTGCACCGCATCACACCATCAGCGACGTTGCGCTGGTGGGTGGCGGAGCAAACCCCAAGCCGGGAGAGATTTCGCTTGCCCATAACGGGGTGCTGTTTCTGGATGAGTTGCCGGAGTTTAAGCGTGCGGTACTGGAAGTGATGCGCCAGCCGCTGGAGTCGCGCCGCATAACCATCTCACGCGCGAGGTTTTCGGTGGATTATCCCGCGAGTTTCATTATGGTCGCCGCCATGAATCCCTGCCCGTGCGGCTTTCATAATCACCCTCAGAAAACCTGTGTATGCCATGCCGGCATGGTACAGAAATACCTCCAGAAGATATCGGGGCCACTGCTGGACCGTATAGACCTGCATGTGGAGGTGACTCCCGTCGACTTCCGGGCGCTGACGTCGCCACGCCCGGCGGAAACGAGCGCTGCCATAAGGAACCGTGTCATGTTCGCACGCGAGCGCCAGGGCAGGCGCTTTGCCGCGCATACAACCATCCATTGCAACGCACAGATGAGCCCCCGGCAGGTACGTGAGCGGTGCCACATCGACGAAAGCAGCCAAACGTTACTTAAAACGGCCATGGAGCGGCTGGGCCTCTCCGCCCGGGCATACGACCGCATCCTTCGCGTATCGCGCACCATCGCCGATATGGCGGGGAGTGAAGCCATCTGCACCGAACATGTCGCTGAGGCCATCCAATTCCGTAGCCTGGACCGCGACAGCTGGGCGGGGTGATGCACCTCCGACCGCAAGCTTCATCAATTGTTCAACCGCTCTTCAAACAGTTTCAGAATACGTTTGTACTCGTCGGTCCAACTGCTGGGCTCGACAAAACCATGGTCCTCGACCGGATAAACGGCCAGTTCCCAATTGTCCTTACCCAATTCAATCAGCCGCTGGCTGAGCCTTACGATATCCTGAAAATGTACATTCACATCGACCATGCCGTGGCACATCAGCAGGTAACCTTTGAGGCCTTCAGCAAAATAGATGGGCGACGACTGCCGGTAGGCGATGGGATCCGTGGCCGGCTCGTTGAGGATATTTGACGTGTAGCCGTGGTTATAATGGGCCCAGTCGGTGACCGAACGTAGCGCTGCTCCGGCGGCAAAGACATCGGGCTCGTTAAACATCGCCATCAGCGTAATGAAACCGCCGTACGACCCTCCATAAAGACCGATGTTTTTGGGATTGACATTATATTTGTCGACCAGCAGCTGTGCGCCATCCACTTGGTCACTGAGGTCTTTACCTCCCATGTGGCGGTAAATGCCCGTGCGGTGGTTGCGCCCATAGCCCGAACTGCCCGTATAGTCGATATCGAGCACCGTATATCCGAGGTCGGCCAATAGGTTGTGGAACATGTATTCGCGGAAGTACTGGCTCCACCAGTAATGCACATTTTGCAGGTAGCCGGCACCGTGCACAAAGATAACGGCGGGGCGGTTTGGCTTGGGATTGTCGGGCTGGTAAAGGCGGGCATACACTTCATCGCCGTGGCGGTTGTTGAACGAGATGACTTCGGGCTCGCGCCACGGATAGGCGTTGAACTCGTCTGTCAACGACTCGGTAACCTGCTCCATGGCGGCCCCGGCTTTATTGGGTTGCAGGTATAGCTCCCACGGTTTATTGCTGTAGGAGTGCCGGATGGCCAGCCATTGCTCATCGGGCGACAACACGGTCTCGTTACCGCCGGCTACGCTGGTAAGCGCTATGGGCGTGCCACCGGTGACCGGCAGGCGGTAAAAGTGGGTAATGCCGGGATGTTCCATATTGGCCGTAAAGTAAAACTGCTTACGGTCGGCCGATAGCTGGAGGTCGCTCACCTCCCATTGGCCACTGGTGAGCTGCTGTTGCTCGCCAGTGCGCACGTTGGCGCGGTAAAGGTGGGAGTAACCAGCCGCTTCACTTTGGAAATAAATGGTTTCGTTATCTATCCAGCCGAGGCTGCCCCCGCTCCACGAGCCGCCGATGCCGGGGCCGGCAATCCACGCTTCATCACGCTGACGGTCTACCAGCTGGAGGCTGCCGGTGGCGGCATCCAGCCGCATGATCCAACGGTCTTTGTGATCGGCCGCAGTAACGACGACGACGGCGTCAGTACCGCTATCGTTCCACATCACGCGCCCTACGGTTACCGGCCGATCCTGCGGATTGGCCAGCAGCTTCGACCGCTCATCAGGATAATCATTCCAGAAGTCGGGCAGATCGCGGATGCCTGGAATAGTGCTCGTATTGATGTGGTACACGGTGTCGCGCTCCCGGTCATAGAGGTATGTGGTCGATGTGGACAACGCATTACCTACTTTGGTACGGCCATGGATATCTTCCGTATAGCCCGACTCGGTGACGTAGTTGGGCACAATGGTATTGGTATTGCTTTCGGCACGTTTAACAAGTTGATAACTGATGTAGCGGCCGCTGGGGCTCACCTGCTGCATGGTGACCATGGCGTTGCCCACATCGATGCGCCGGGGCTCCCCTTCAGGCTGATTTTCACGCCGGCGGGCGTCTTCCAGTGAATCCCGGTGCCGGCGCGTCTGCAACACATCGAAGAGATCGAGTTGGTCGGCTTTCAGCCACTTATTCTGCTCGGTCTGCTGCGCATCTTTGCTGCGCTGTGACCCCCGGTCATCGCGCGTGAAGTTGCTAAGCTGCGTCCATTCGCTTCCATCGGGCGACACCGAAAACAGGTTGTCGCCTTGCTGGAAGAACACGCGGGTACCATCATGGTTGAAATGGGGGTTGCTCTCGCGTTGCACCGTGTTGGCTAACCGCACCTCCGTACCGGATTTCACCTGGCGGACATAGAGGTCGCCCCCACGCTCAAACGCGACCCGTGTGCGGGCGGGATCGTACGTATATTGACGCACAACAGTTTCTCGCGCGGCATCATCCACCCGCTGGGGCTCGGTAGCCGAGGGCGTAATGCGGTATAACGTCGATGTTTCTTCTGCCTGTGGGTTCCAGTTGAAATACAAGGCACCGTCGGCACCCCAGAAGACGCCTTCGGGCGATGTACCGATCCATTTCGGGTCGCGCATGATATACTCGACGGTCAACGCAGACTGCTGTGCAACAGACAGCTGTACGCCGATAAAGGCTAGGGAAAGTAGTAGTTTGTACATGGGCTTTTGATTTGAATAACAACAATCAACGGCTAATGTACTTACTTTTCGCTATACGCGAGGTAACAATTTGGAAACCCGGAGAACTACCAGAAGATGGTGTACAGGGCAATCAGCAGTCCCGCGATAATGATGGTACCCGCCAGGAAGCCGGGGTGTACCCGGAACATACTACGGTCCACTTCGAGCCCTTTGGGCACCACGCCGCGGTTGGTTTCGATAATGCTGATAAGCAACATACCCACAATACAAAACACAAACACAATGCCCATGCGATCGAGGAACGGTATTTCATAAATGCCGGCCGTATTGGGCACCGCCCATCCGATGGTGTAAAGCCCGGAGAGATCCACCCAGTCTGGAAGGAATTTGAGCACCACCGACAGCAAAAAACCACCGATGGTGGCAAATAGTGCCGCATTGGAGGTAGACCGCTTCCAGAAAAATCCGAGGATAAACATGGCGAAGATGCCGGGCGATACAAACCCGGTATATTCCTGGATGTATTGGAAACCGCCTTTTTCGATACCCAGGTGGGGAGCGATGATGACGGCCAATATCATGGTAATGATGATGGTGATTTTACCCACATTGACCAGCTTCCGCTCGCTGGCTTCCTTATCGAATATTTTTTTATAGATATCTAACGAGAAAATGGTAGCAATACTGTTGGACTTGCCGGCCAACGAGGCCACAACCGCAGCGGTGAGTGCAGCGAATGCCAATCCTTTCAACCCTACGGGCAGCAGATTAAGCAATACGGGGTAAGCTTTGTCGGGACGGACGGCCCCTGCTTCGAGCATCTCCTGCTGGAAGAATCCTTCCTTATAAAGGACGTAGGCAGCAATGCCGGGCAGCACCACGATAACGGGCATCAGCATCTTGAGGAATGCCGCAAACATAATACCGTTGCGCGCGGTCTTAAGGTCGGCACCCAATGCCCGCTGGGTGATGTATTGGTTACAGCCCCAATAGTTGAGGTTTACAATCCACATACCGCCAATAAGCACCGAAAGGCCCGGTAGACTGATGTAGTGCTCCTGTGTTTTATCGAAAATCATATCGAAATGCGTGGGCGCATGCTGGTGCAACAAGCCCAGGCCGTTGAGCACGCCCGAACTACCGAAATGATCGGAAACCATATTCAAGGCCAGGTAGGTGGTAGCCAGACCACCCAGGATAAGCACCAATACCTGGATAACGTCTGTATAACCGATGACTTTCATGCCACCCAGCGTAATGAAGATGGCAAAAATGGCTATACCGTACATGCAGACCGTGAAATTGATATCGGAAATGGCCGATACGGCGAGTGCGCCCAGGAAAAGGATGGAAGTGAGGTTGACCACGATGTACAGCAACAGCCAGAAAACAGCCATGATGGTACTCACCGTACCGTTGTACCGCTGGTTGAGGAACTGCGGCATGGTGTAAATCTTATTCTTGAGGTATACCGGTATGAAATACGTGGCTACAATAATCAATGTAGCAGCGGCAAGCCACTCGTAGGCCGCGATGGCCAGTCCCAGCTTGAAACCGTCGCCACTCATGCCGATGAACTGCTCGGCAGAAATATTGGAAGCAATCAGCGACGCACCGATGGCCCACCAGGTGAGCGATCCTTCTGCCAGGAAATAATCCTTCGTATTAAGCTCTGCCGACTTCTTGCGGTAATAAATCCAAAGGCCATAGCCTGCGATAATAACAAAATAACAGAAAAAGACGATATAGTCTGATGTTGCTAAGGTTTTCATGCCGTTCCAGATATACAAGTAAGTCTATAAACGGCGCTAATGTAAATATTAATCGCAGAAAATCAATATTGGCTATCGATATTTAGCGGCCTGTTTTGTTAAATCAACGGCAAAAAGCTGATTACAAATCAATTAAAGTGGTGTTATAAAAACACTAAGCTTTTAATATCCTCACGAGAACTGAGCAATAAAATAGGTGATAATGTTTGGATAAAGGACGATGGTGAACAGTAACCCGAAAACCGCGCCGTAGAAGTGGGCGTCGTGGTTGATGCCATCGCGCGCATTCCGCGAGGCCCATACGCAATAACCCAGGTAGAGGAAGGCAAACAGCCAGGCCGGCATGGGGATGACAAAGAAAATACCCAGCATGGTTTTGGGCTGGAACAGGATAAAGCTGAACAACACGGCACTTATCGCGCCCGACGCACCCAGGCTGTAATAGTTGGGGTTATGGCGCTCCTTGAATACCGTGCGTACATCGCTTAACACGAGTCCAAGAACGTAAAGCAGGGCGAAGTGCAGGTGCCCCCACGCGCTCAGGCTCACGAGGATGGATTCGAGTGCGAAGCCAAAAAAGTAGAAGGTGAGCATGTTGAACAGCAGGTGCCCCCAATCCTTGTGGATAAGGCCGCTGGTGAAGAGCGTGTACACATGGCGCCCGCGGCTTACGCTGTGTGGGTGGAGCATAAACCGACCAAAGAGGTGATGGTTTGAAAAGGTATAGATACTGGTGACGATGGTAAAGGCAAAAATAATGCTGGCTACCGGTGTCTGGATCAGATATTCTTTCATCTGTTTTATTACTCGTCTTCTGGTTGTGTAGCGTTCAACTGCCGAAAGTAAGAAAAAAAACCGGCCGTTAAAATAAATCGAGCTGCTTTCCGCCTTTGGGTGCGAATAAATCCAACCGCAGCTCGGGCAGCGTGCGGTTACCCAGGTATTGCTTCACGCTGAGCCTAAACAGTTGCCTGATGCTTTCAGCTTCGTGCCCTTCGCCCTTCATGCGGGTACCCCATCGGCTGTCGTTGAGCCTGCCACCGTGGCACGCGGCGATGCCGTGGAGCACTTTTTCGGCCCGGTCGGGGTATGCCTTGTGCACCCAGTCGGTAAAAAGCTCGCCAATGGCCCCGTTGAGTCGCACGATGGTATATCCCGCTCCGCGCGCGCCGTGGTGCGCCGCGGCTTCGATAACTTTGGGTACCTCATTGCTATTGAGGCCTGGAATGATGGGGGCGCACATCACCATGACCGGGATACCGGCATCGCTGAGCCGTTGGATGACCCTGAGCCTCCCTTTGGCGGTAACGGTGCGCGGCTCCATCTTCTGCCGCAGGGTCTCATCCAGTGAGTTGAGCGAAATGGCTACGTGGACAAGCCCCAGGCCGGCGAGCTTAGCGAGGATATCCAGATCGCGCAGGATGAGGTTGTTCTTACTGATGATGGATACGGGGTGGCGGTAACGCAATAACACCTGCAGGATGGCCCGCGTGATACCGAGCTTGCGCTCCACCGGCTGGTAGCAGTCGGTATTGCCGGAGAGCATAATGGTTTGCGGCTGGTAACCACGCGCGTTGAATTGGCGCTCAAGTACGGTCGCGGCGTTGCGTTTGACGATGATCTTACGCTCGAAATCAAGCCCGGCACTGTAGCCCCAGTACTCATGCGCATTGCGGGCGTAGCAGTAGATGCAACCGTGCTCGCAGCCCTGGTAAGGATTGAGGGAATACCCCATACGGAGGTCGGGACTGTCATTAACGCTGATGATCTTCTTGGGGTTCTCCTCAATGAGTTGGGTATTGGAGTTTTCGAGAAATTCCTCATCCAGCCCTTCGATGTGTTCGGCCATGTACCGCTGTGCAGCAAACTTGTTGTGCGTATTAACCTGGGCGCCCCTTCCCTTAAAATATTCGGGGTTTTGTATCGTATCCATTACGCAAATATACTAAATTAATTAGCATATTTGCACAACCTGCGGATTGTTAAATTTTTGTTAAAAATGCTGATAACAACAGAAGCGGGGCGCAAAACCCTTATCTTTGTTGCTTCATAATTTAGGTTTATAATTGGTTAGTTTAAAGGTTTCCATTCTCCCCGTTTGGAAACCTTTTTTTATGCGTAGCCACGGGACAACTGCCTTCTTGTTTACTTCGTTTTTCCAAACAGGAGGCGCCCCTGCGAACCCCATCCGCCAACGAATGCATCAGCAATACCATCGCCATTGAGGTCGCCCACGGTAATGTTCCAGTTACGGCCAACCACGGACGGCGGGAGGACTTCATCGGTCACGTCGGTGAAATGGCCTGTGCCGTCGTTGCGGAAAGCACGCAACGGCTCCTCGGAAAATCCCGGTACAGCTACGGCGCTCAGCAGCAGATCGAGGTGGCCATCGTGGTCGAAATCAATCTCACGCGCCGAATAGGTAGAAAACTTATAGGCGGGTATGCGCTGGGCGGTTTCATCGGTAAACCGCGCCGCGCCATCGTTGATGAGGATGCGGGCCTGCGGGTTTTTGTCCCACTTGCCACCATTGCTGGTGATGTTGGCAAAAACAATGTCCGGATCACCATCGCCATCGACATCGAAAACCAATGCCTCACGCGTTTCCAATGGTTCGGGCAATTCGAGCTGGTCGGCATACTCGGTAAATTTACCAGTACCGTCGTTGAGCAGCAGGCGGTTGGGCGGCACTTCGTTTCCCACCACCATGTCGAGGTGGCCATCACCGTTTAGGTCGGCCAGCTTGATGCTCTGTGTTGCATCATTAACCTGCGGGAGGTACTCGACGGTGCGATCGATGAAATAGCCTGGGCGATCAGGGTCATTTATCCAAAGGAAATTTTGCCCCTCACTCCCCGAGTTGCCGACCACAATATCAGGACGGCCGTCGCCATCCACATCGCCCACATCCAGGCCGTTACCTTCACTCATGGCCAGCAGGCGATCGCTTACGTCGCGGAACGTGCCATCGCCATTGCCCAGGTAATATTCATGCGTTTGGTCATCTTCGGCCACAAAAACCACGTCGATATGGCCGTCGCCATCAAAGTCGACCGTGCGCACATGTTCCGTATCGTGCTTGGCCGCTTTGAACACACCCCGCTGCCACGTTAGCATGCCCTTGCCATCGTTGATGTACAGTCGGTTTTCGTCGGCTTCGAGGGCGGCAATGACATCGAGATCACCATCGCCGTCCACATCGGCAAAGGCTACTTCCAGGATATGTGCTTCGGGATCCTGCGGAACGTGGGTGGCCGTGACGTCGCGGAAATAGTCGGTTTCCATTTCGGATTCCCCACCGGATTCGGCGGGAACGGTTGAGCCGCACGACCAGGCGACGACGCCGGCCGCCAGCAGCGCAAGCATGGTGCTCACCTTCGGATTCGTTGGATTCATTGATTTCATTGGATTGCTGTTAACGTAAACGAATGGATTAATTGGATTCATCGATACTGCCCGGTTCCCGCAGGTTACTGCCCGTCGCGCCGGTGAGCGCATCGCCCATATCGGCACGGGCCTTTTCTGCCAATCGGAGCATGGTCTCCACCACCCGGGGACGGTCGGCCGCCATGTTGGTGGTTTCACTGACATCGCTGGTGAGGTGGTATAGTTCGGGCGTTTCTATTTTGATCATTTCGTACTTGACGGGGATGCCATCATCGCGATACGGTTGGCCGGGCGTAATGGTACGGTACGTATGGGGCAGGTAGAGCTTCCATTCGCCCATGATGACTGCCTGAAGTTCGTTGCGATTGTAGTAGATGTAGTAAGCCTCGTGCGGCGATTTAGCGCGCTCCGACGCCTCCATGAGTTGCCAGATGTCGAGCCCGTCGATGTGACGGCGGGGAAGCTCCGCGCCGGTCAGCCATGCAATGGTAGGTAGCAGGTCGATGGTCATGGCGGGTTCGGCCTGTACCCTGCCGGCCGGCAGCTTGCCCGGCCAGCGCATAATGCACGGCACACGCACTCCCCCTTCCCAGGACGTGCCTTTGCCTTCACGCAACGGGATAGCCTCACCACTATGCCCTCCGTAGGAAAGCCACGGTCCGTTGTCGGAGGCGAAAATAACCAGCGTACGTTCATCCAGGCCATATTGCTTGAGCGTTTCCAACACCTGGCCCACGGACCAGTCGATTTCCATGATGACATCGCCGTATAATCCCCTTTCAGACTGCCCCCGGAATTTGTCGGACACGGCCAATGGCACATGAGGCATGCTGTGGGTGAGGTATAGAAAAAAGGGCTGGTCTTTATTCCGCCTGATGAAATCGACCGCACGCTCGGTATACTGGGTCGTGAGCAAATCCTGATCGTCGACCGTATCGATGATGCGCTCATTTTCGTACAGGGGCAATGGCGGATAATAGTTTTTATTTTCAGGATGGTGGGGCCACATATCATTGGAGTACGGGAGACCGAAAAACTCGTCGAATCCCTGCCGGGTAGGTAAGAATGGAGGATGGTGGCCCAGGTGCCATTTGCCGATGGCGGCGGTATGGTAGCCCAAGGGCTTAAGCAATTCGGCGATGGTCATTTCATCAGGATGGAGACCATGTTTGGCGGTATGGTCGAGCGCACCGTGAATGCCCACCCGATTGGGGTAACACCCCGTAAGCAGGGCGGCACGGGAAGCGGAGCAAACGGCCTGTGCGGCATGGAAATTGGTAAACCGCACCCCCTCCGCAGCCATCTGATCCAGGTGGGGCGTCCGGATATCGGGCGATCCGAATACGCCGACATCCTGGTAACCCTGATCGTCGGTAAAGACGATGATGACATTGGGTTTCTGCCGTTGAGTCTCTTCCTGCGCACCGGCATTAACGAACACCAGGCAAGTCGCGGATAACAGCATGGAACGTAGGGACAATAGGGTCATAGCTCGCTTGTTTTAATTGGTTTTACCAAGACGTTACTGCTAATATACGGAATTATTCCCTGTCGGGAGGCTTATACCACACGATTATATTGCATATCATAGGGATTTTAGCTAAGTTTGAAAAAAGGAGGTCGCTTATGCCGGTACCACCGCGCTCTTGCCCGCATGCATTTCGTGATGGTTATCTCCTCGGGGGTGCGAAAGGTAGTTTATGCGTTTTGCTTTTTTTCTCGGGTTTTACGCTGGCTGCCCAGGAGCGTGGCGTCGTACCCGACGAGCCAAACCAGCTGTTTTACCTGCAGCGCGATCCGGACGATAACACGGTAATCTACCAGTTAAATATTGTCGATGGCGTGGTAGATGCCGATAAACCGGTGAACGTTTATTGGATACGCTATGCCGAGGGGGGTGTACGCAAAGATTTGAATTTTCTGCAGCGCACCATGGCCTATGGCATCAGCAGCAACCCACTTTCCAATGGCGACTTCGAGCTGCGACTGGCGGCCTACAAAGGCCACCCCTTACGGCTGGGCTATTGCCAAACCGACAAAACTTATAACGTATATACGACCATCAATAACCGGGAAGCGGTACTGGAGCGCATTTTTGTACGCATCGATGGCGGGAGTGCACTCAGTCCGAACATCCTATACTTCGAACTAACCGGCCGCGATGTAACCACCCGGGCGCGGGTGAGCGAACGGATAAAACCGGATCAATAGATAATGGTAAACTTGAAATCCAGTGGATTGAAGTGCTGAATCAGCTCGTCGATAAGCCGATCGCCGTAGCGTACGTACAGCGGACCCACGTTTTCCGACCGCTCCTGCAACACCCCGCCAGGAAACAACTTTTCCTTAATGCGATCAATCTGGATCAACGCGTCTTCGTGATTGCGCTTATCGGCTTTGAGGAGCTTTTTCTCCAGGTTGTTGATCGCCTTTTTTAACCGAGCTTTTACCGCATCGGTACTGGGGCCCAGGCTGGGGTCTATTTTGTGGGCACGGAGCCGTAGCTTACTGAAGATCGCGTTGAGCTCCATCCATTCGTCATTGAGCGCGAGCCGATGCTTGGTATGGCGGCGTACATATTCCTTCTTCAGTTCTTCAGTACCCTTAAAAATACTCCGGAAGGTGAGGTTGAGCCGAAGCACTTTGACCGACATGTTATCATCGGTAATCATCGCCGAATTGCGGGGCACAAGAATCGGGAAATCGACACCATAATGATCGAAAACCGATTTCAACTGAAGCCAGTAGGCAATTTCGGCACCGCCGCCAATGTAGGCCAGGTTGGGCAATATCACTTCCTGATACATGGGGCGCATGACCACGTTGGGGCTGAAACGCTCCGGATGCTGCTCGATTTCGGTCCGGAGTTCGTCTTCGGAAAACGAAATTCCCTGGTTAAGCACTTCAAAACGGCCGTCATCACCTTGTACGATGCGCTCACGAAAAGAATCGGTGAGGTAAAAGAAATTAATCTCACGCGCGTGCACCTGACTGGCAAAGCCGGCATCGTGTAGCGCCTGCGATGTTTTTTCGATGTTTTTGTAGCTATGGCCACCAAGGATATCCTGCGTGATGAAAGGCGCAAAAGATCGCTTGAGTGATGCTTCGTCTGCATCGATGATAATCAGGCCGTGCGCACCAAACAACCCATTGACGAGGCTCCTGGTGGCATCCGCCAGGTTATCGTGCTGCAGGTAGGCCGTTTTTACGAGCGTAGCCAGTTTGGATGAATTGTCGGACAGGCCCAGCGTACGCTGGTATTCGTGCACCGTATCGCTCATGCCGGTTGTTTTCATCCGGCCGGTAGCGCCTGCCGCAGGGACATCCCACGCAATTTTCTTACCGTGGAGCCGGGTATGGTTGATCTCGGCGAAATCGTGGTCTTCGGTGGCCATCCAGTACACCGGCACAAAGTTGTATTCAGGAAAGGCCGCTTTGAGGTCGGCCGCAAGGCGTATCGTAGTGGCTATCTTAAAGACAAAATAGAGCGGGCCGGTGAAAATGTTGAGTTGGTGACCAGTGGTAATGGTAAACGTACGTTCGTCTGCCAGCGCGCCGATGTTGGCGGCAACCGCAGGGTGTTGCTGCAATAGATCGCCATATTGTTGCCGGAGCACCCGGACCAGGACAGCCCGGTCGGTTTTGCCGGCTTTGGTTTCCAATTGCCGGGCAAACCCTTCGATCGTCGGCCTGTTGCCTGCAAAGGCCGCCAGCGCGGGGTCGTTGTCCAAATAGGCCAGCAAAGTGCTGGAAAAGCTGTTGGTGTCTTTATAATCTATATAGGTGGCCTTCATGAGCTAACAAAGATAGGCGTTGCCGGCAAAAACCGTGATTGATAACGATTATTTGACAATCGTTCCATACAGATCAAAATCTTCGGCCCTGTCGATGCGCACGTCGGCAAAATGACCAGCGGCAAGGTAGCTTTCCGCGGCTGGGATAAGTACTTCGTTATCGACTTCGGGCGAATCATATTCGGTTCGGCCTACGAAATAGTCGCCCTCTACCTTATCCACCAACACCTTATAGGTATGCCCCACTTTCTGCTGGTTGACATCGAACGAAATGCCCTGTTGGGTTTCCATGATTTGCTCCACGCGGGCAGCTTTCGTCGCTTCGGGCACGTCGTCTGCCAGGCTGTGGGCATGGGTTTTTTCTTCGTGCGAATAGGTAAAACAGCCCAGGCGGTCGAACCGTGTATCGGCCACCCAGTGCCGGAGCTCTTCGAAATCCTGTTCGGTCTCACCGGGATAGCCGCAGATAAGGGTAGTGCGCAGGGCAATGCCCGGCACGCGGTCGCGTATGGCATTGACCAGGTCGATTGTTTTCTGCTTGGTGATGCCCCGTCGCATGGATTTGAGCATGGGATCGCTGATGTGCTGAAGGGGCATATCGAGGTAATTGCAGATGTTATCGCGCTCGTTCATCGCGTCGAGGATATCCATCGGGAAACCCGACGGGTAGGCGTACTGCAGCCGTATCCACTCGATGCCCTCCACGTCTGACAGCCGGCGCAGGAGATCCGCAAGATTACGCTTGCCATACAGATCGAGCCCATAGTAGGTGAGATCCTGTGCAATAAGGATAAGTTCTTTGGTGCCATTCCTGGCCAACAGCTGTGCTTCTTTTACCAGGGCTTCCATGGGTTTGGAGACATGCTTGCCCCGCATCAACGGGATGGCACAGAACGAACAGGGCCGGTTGCAGCCTTCCGCTATTTTGAAATAGGCGAAATGCGAAGGCGTGGTCAGCAACCGCTCGCCCACCAACTCGTGTTTATAGTCGGCGCCCACGGCACCCAACAGGTCTTGCAGGTCATGTGTGCCGAAGTACGCGTCTACATTGGGGATTTCGCTTTGCAGCTCCGGTTTATAACGTTCGGACAGGCATCCGGTAACGATGACCTTACCCACCTTACCTTCATCTTTGAGCGCACTATACTGCAGGATGGTATCAATGGATTCCTGCTTGGCGTTGTCGATGAAGCCACAGGTATTGATGACTACGATGTCGTCGGTCCGCACATCGGCCGACTCATGCACTACGGGCATATCGTTGCCCCGCAACTGGCCCATCAGCACCTCACTGTCGTGTATATTTTTAGAGCAGCCCAGCGTCACCACGTTAATACGGGGCTTCCCGGTGTTTGCTACCTTGATCGGTTTCGTCTTCATTCGAAAATTACGCTTACTTGAACAGGGAGTCGACAAACTCCTTTTTATTGAACAACTGAAGGTCGTCCATTTTTTCACCCACGCCAATATACTTCACCGGTATCTTGAACTGGTCGGATATACCGATAACCACGCCTCCTTTGGCGGTGCCATCGAGTTTGGTAAGGGCCAGTGCGTTGACGTCGGTAGCTTGGGTAAACTGCTTGCACTGCTCAATGGCATTCTGGCCGGTAGAAGCGTCGAGTACGAGCAGGATCTCATGGGGTGCACCCGGTACGATTTTCCGCATCACCTGCTTGATCTTCGTCAGCTCGTTCATAAGGGCGACCTTGTTGTGCAGCCTGCCTGCGGTGTCGATGATGGCCACATCGTCGCCATTGGCTACGGCAGATTTGACGGTATCAAACGCTACCGAAGCAGGATCTGACCCCATGGCCTGGGCGACCACACGAACACCTACGCGCTCGCCCCATAGCTGAATCTGTTCTACGGCCGCTGCCCGGAAGGTATCGGCGGCGCCAAGGACCACCTTGTTTCCGGCTTCTTTAAGTTGATGGGCCAATTTACCGATGGTCGTTGTTTTGCCTACACCGTTGACACCCACCACCATGATGACATAGGGTTTGTGTTCGCCATACGCAACATGTTCGAAATCGGCGCTGTTGTTTTCGGCCAGCAACGCCTGGATCTCATCGCGCAGCAGGGCATTGAGCTCCGACGTGTTGATGTATTTATCGCGGGCCACACGGGCTTCGATACGTTCGATGATTTTGAGGGTGGTGGTAACGCCCACATCCGAGGTAACGAGCACTTCTTCCAGTTCATCGAGTACGTCGTCGTCTACGGTAGACTTGCCCACCACCGCTTTGGTGATTTTAGACAAAAACCCTTCTTTAGTTTTTTCGAGTCCCTTATCGAGGGCCTCCTGGGCTTCGGGTGTTTCCTGCTTTTTCTTGAAAAAATCAAATAGTCCCATAGCTTGTTAGCGCTGAACTGCAAACATAACAAAAAAGCCCTTCCGGTAGGTTCCCGAAACGGCTTTTCGCAATATTGATTGACTACAGAGGTTACTCTGCGGCGGCTTCTTCAACGGCTTCTTTAGCTGCTTCTACAGCATCTTTGATGTGGTCGTTGTGCGCAATCAGTTCTTTGAAGGTATATGCACCAGTTTTGGGAGACCTAACGGCAGTGATAACCTTGGTGTAATCTTTGCCTTTGCCCGTTTTGAGTGATGCTACTGCTTTCTTTGCCATTTCTTTTTTTCGTTATGCAAATTGCTGCTTGAAAGCAACTGCTGATTTATTTAATCTCTTTGTGAACGGTTACGCGGCGCAACACCGGATTGAATTTTTTCAATTCAAGCCGCTCGGTGGTGTTTTTCTTGTTCTTAGTGGTGATGTAACGTGACATCCCCGGCTGACCGCTTTCTTTGTGCTCGGTACATTCCAGAATGACCTGTACCCTATTTCCTTTTTTTGCCATTGCTTCGTCGTATTATAATCCGCCCTGCCGGTGCGGATAGTTTTTTACACGTATCCCTTTTTGATAAACTTGTTAATAACGGCAGTGATGCCGTTCTTGTTGATCGTTTTTATCGCCGAGGTGGACACTTTCAGGGTAATCCAACGGTTTTCTTCAGGAATGAAGAACCGCTTGGTCTGCAGGTTGGGATAAAACTTACGTTTCGTCTTCGCATTTGAATTGGAAACGTTGTACCCATTCATCGCACCTTTTCCTGTTAAATCACAAACTCTTGACATGATGGTATGCTGTTATATTATTAAACACCTTTTTGCAAAGGGTTTGCAAATATCAGCATTTGTTTTTTATTATACAATTATTTTTTCATTCGAAGATAAGTTTATTCTTTGTGGCCTTTAAACGGTCAGGAAGCCTGCGTTTCCGCATGTTTCACCTAATCGATAAGATGGTGATCAAACGATGCCACCTGCGCATAAAGGAAAAAAGAGGTCGCCCCGACTAATCGGGCGCCTCAAAAAATGGAAATCAGCTTCAATTTTCTTCCACACCTTGCTCTTCAAGCACATGTTCCAGTGGTTCCACATTCTTTTCATAGCCAATATACCCCTTATTCTGATTAATGACCCCTTCGGGATTACCATTGATCGCGCTGATTGGGATAGGCCATAATACATGGTAGGGGCTCATTCTGTACGTGACGCCGAAATTGGTAACCACACCTTTATTATAAAAGTCACTTTCGGCCATGACGCGATCGTACATGAAATTGTCATCAGAAAAGTTGGCCAAGCTGTATGTCTTCCCATTTTCGGCCGCGATACCCGTTTGAGCATAAATATAAGCGATACGAGTAAGTTCGGTTTTGCGCGGTTCTTCGTAATACAGCTCTCGCGCACGTTCATCCAGCACCGTCCCCATATCCACCTCAGCGGCATCAATGAGCCCAGCATTCGCTCTCGCACGGACCGCATTGATGTCGACTGCAGCGTTCGCCAAATCGCCCTTCCATACGTAGGCTTCTGCCCGCAACAGGTACGTGTCGGCCAGCCGGAATACGTACCAATCGGTGTTTCCGCCAGCCGGTTGCACGCGGTTGGGGTCTTCGATGAACAACTTGTAATGCGGCCAGCTGAACCACTGCCGGATAGTATCACTAGCCAGTATCGTGCCTTGGTCATTCCGCAGCTGAAGATGTTTGCCATAGTACGGGTCATTGTCTTCCTTCAATGCAGGCGCGTTATAGACTAAATCTTCCATATCCATCCAATTGCCGGGCGCATGGCGCAGGTCGTCATCGTCATCCCAGATGCCATGCTGGCTATACCAGGTTGGCCGCAGGCGACCAATACCTCGGCCCACTTGCGCTACCTGCGGTATTTCCGCTGTTGCTAAATCGGATGTCCCCCGGCTTCCAGTTGGCGTGATGATGCCTGCTGCATGCCAATACGGCACCGCATTACGCATCAGTTGGATCCCCCCATCGTGATTTCCGTCCATATTTACTTTATCGATGACCAACATCAGTGCTTCCGTATTCGAGGTTAACGATTTATTCTCTGGCCGGTGCAAATCCCAGATGACATTGCGCGAGGGGTCGCTTTGATCTACCCCGAACCGTTGGGTCATTAGTTTATACCTACCTCCGTTAATCACATTATTGGCCGACTGAATGGCGTCATCAAATAAACCCAGTGCCAGGTTTACCTTCGTTAGCAAATGACTTACCGCGCCTTTGGTTACCTGTCCTTTGTTCACGGCATCAGGCACCCACTCCTGCGCAAACTCTAGGTCTTCCTTTAAGCGTTGCAGGATGACTTCTCGCTTTGTACTATAGAAGTCGAGTTTAGGCTCCTTTGGCATAAAAAAGACTGCCGGTACATCGCCGAATTGGTGCACTAATCGATAATAGCGCAGCGCGCGATGGAAATAAGCAGCTCCCAAAAGGTGGTTTTTCTCCTCCTCCGAGGCATAATCTTGTGGTACATCGATGTATTCGATGGCTGTGTTCGCGTATCGAATACCACGGTAACCTTCCAGCCAATACCAACCGATTTTATTGTAGTCGGTATGGTTCAATTGCGCGTCGGGCGTGATGGCTTGATTCAAATCCTGTGCCGGCCCCGGTTTATCGGTAGTCCCTTCCACGGCCACTTCTGAAAAAATCAGTTCGGATATCAACGGGGCGGCATCGCCTACATATTCATACCGTAGGTTCTTCTCGCACGCCACTAGGGTGGCCCACAACGCGTCTGCCGTTTGGAAGGTCTCGTTTGGCGTATAAATGGATAGCGGTTTGGGAGCTAAAAACTCGCGTTTGCAACCCGCTATTACCAACGCCAACATACTTAAGTATATGCTGCTATTTATTGTTTTTTTCATGACATTCACTTTTAAAATTCCAGCTAATCGATTACAGTGTCAAGTCTATGCCGATGTTGAAAAACCGGGGGGTTGGGCCTGGGTTTTGATCCAGTTGTGGATCCGGATCCCATTCAGGATCCCAAAACACCCAATCGGGGGCCCACATTGCGGCATTGCGCACGTTAGCGAATATTCGCAGTCCTTGGATACGATACCGGCTTAGCAGGGTATTCGGAACATTGTAAGCCAAAGATACGTTGTCGATACGGATAAACGACCGTTTTCGGTATACGTTGAAACCTGTAGCGCTGCCTTCGTTGGAGTTAATCCGTGCCCACTCCTTGGATTGATTTTCCGGGGTCCAATAAGGATTCACATAACTGTTCATTCGATCGGGGAACCCGTTGCGGCTTTTCACCCAATTGTAGCTGGCTTGATGCCCCCACAATGAATACATGGATATGGAGGCGCTGAAATTTTTAAGGAATTGGAAATCATTGCGGAATGACCAACGAAAACGAGGTTCCGTGAAGCCTAAAAACTGCCGATCTTCATTGCTGTAAAGTCCATCGTCGTTGACGTCTTCTAAGTGATAATCGCCGGGACGTAGTCCATAACGGGCTGCTTGATCCTCTTGTCCCAATTGATACACCCCCAGCGCTTTCCAGTCCCAGATGGCATCGATAGCATGACCAATGAACCAACGGTTCTGCACATCGTCCAATTCCCGGCCGTCTTCACCGTAGTTTCGATAAATATGTTGAATTTTATTGCGATTAATCTGAAACAGCGCCGTACTCCGCCAAGAGAAATTCTCCCGGTCGATGTTAAGCGAGTTTAAGGTTATTTCGAAGCCACGGTTTCGCACTTCGCCAAGATTGTCCATTACATTATCGAACCCAGTAACATTCGGCAAACTACGCAGCACCAGTAAGTCCGTTGAATTCATCTGGTAGAATTCCAGATTCCCATCTATCCGGTTATTGAACAGCGCAAAGTCAAGTCCAAGGTTATAAGATGTGTTACGCTCCCATCGGAAATTAGGATTTTGCATGCGGTTTACCCAAAGCTGGCTCGCTTGGATAACGGTGCCATCTGGGAGCACATACAGATACTTCCCCGTTGTTAAATCCGAAAGGGCAATATACATATCGCGGTCCTCCCCCACGTCTCGGTTACCGTTGCTGCCCCAAGACAACCTCAGTTTACCAAAATTAAACCAGTCGCTGTTGAAGAAAGGTTCTTCGCTGAATGTCCACCCCAGCGCAACGGAGCCGAAATCGGCTCGTGGATGGCGCTGACCGAAAGCCGAATATCCATCACGCCGGTACGTACCTGTGAAAATATACCGATCTTTTAATGAATAGACCAACCTGGCCATCAACGCATCACCCGTACTGTAGGTATCGTTGCTACTGAGCACGGGTTTAATACCCCCGTCGATGCCGTGGAAACCCCGATCGTCATTCGGCTCGAAATTCTCATTAGTCATGGTATTGTCCCACCGCTGGAACTTCTCTGCATTGGCGAGCAAGGTTACGTCGAAGCGATGTATATCCGCTAGTTCTTTCTCCCACTTCAGGATATTGTCGATCTGCCAATAGTAGGTTTCTTGCTGCCGCCGGGACGCCCGGCCGCCAAAGGCAGCCCACTCCGCATGACTAGACTTTTCATGATTATACCGTTCATAGAGGCGCAACTGCGGTGTAAAATTGGTGGTAAACGTAATACCAAACGGGAGTTTCAGTCGGCCAAAAATTGTACCATTCAACGTATTGGTCCTGTCCAAACGATTGGTATGGAAAGCCGCGTAGCCAGGGTTTACACCGCCAGACGCTTCGTTATTTGGTCGCCAGGTGAGCTGCCCGTCTTCATCGTATTGGGTTCCCCAAGGGGAGAGGTTCTGGATTTGCGCCCAATCGTGGGTAATTGCACTTTCATTGCGCGATGTTGCCTGCAAATTCATCCCAACGGCAAGGAAGTCCGTGATATTAGCCTCGATGTTTGCTCGGGTACGCAGCGTCTTGAACCGGTCGCCCGTAATAATCCCCTCATTGTAGAGGTAACCCGCACCAAGGTAATATGCAACATCTTTATTTTTACCGGATACACTGAGGTTATGGTCTTGACGAAAACCGTTCTGAAAAACTTGGTCGTACCAGTTGATGCTTCGGCCTTCCATATAGTTGTCTACTTCATTCGGTTGGAGATTAAGCCGGCGTAGCCAGGTGCGCACGGGGTCACCGGTCGAACCATCATAGGCCATCCACTCATCGACACTAATATCTGACGGAAGGTTTCTGGGATCGTCGAAACGATAGGGCTCGGCATTGGCATTGATGCTTTTAAATACATCAGACCGCCAATCCACAAATGCCTGTCCTTCATACACCTTTTCATGAACGGCCATGGTGGCCAGACCGAACGTACTATTATAGTTGATGAGCGGCTTACCTTCTTTACCTTTTTTCGTGGTAACAAGGATGACCCCTGACGCTGACTTGGCACCAAAAACCGCAGCAGAGCTCGCATCCTTTAGCACGTCTATCGACTCGATATCGGACGGATTGATATCTTCCCATGCCCCCGCGTATATGGCACCGTCTAGTACAATGAGTGGACTCGTGCCAGCGTTGAGTGAAGTCCGACCCCGGATCTGCAAGCTTCCACCGCCTTTAGCCCGGGCGCTGAAACCGACGTTCAAACCCGCGATATTTCCACGCAGCGCGTCGGTAAGCTGGGTCGGTGCCTCATTTTGGATTTTTGCCGCACTTAATTGTGAAACCGCTCCGGTAAGGTCACGCTTCCGCATGGTACCATACCCCACGACCACCACCTCATCTAAATCGGCGACGGCCATCGTCAAAGCAGCGTCTACGTTTTCACGGTTCTGGACCGCTACTTCCAACGAATTATACCCCACGGACGAAAAGACCAGAATCGCATTCGGCTCGACATTTTGCAATATATAAGCACCGTTTTCATCTGTGCGTCCGGCTTGGTCGGTCCCCTTCACTTGCACGGTTACATCGGCGAGGCCCGTATCGCCGCCAGATTCCGTGACCCGGCCGCGCACAGTTAGCCCCTGTTGCGCCGATGTCAGGATGGGGAATAGTAGAAATAGTACTGTGGTCAATAACACCAAACACTTCAGCCTAGACTCGTCGAGGTGTTTTCGGTAAATCATCATCATAAGTTATCCTCCTTTTTGTTTAATTGGTATTAAAACTGCCCAACGATGGGAAAAAAAGCAGACTCAACCTGTGTTTTCAGTTTGTTTATAGCACAGTATGGTTAAGCCGAATTTATCAAGTTTAGTTGAAGAGTGCATTAAGAAATTATGAGCCACGGCTACCCAAGCCTTTTTCTAAACACAAAACTGTGTTTTTAACCCCTTTCAATCGGTAGACTGATTTCGACTTTTGTAACAGGCGTGTTGCGAACAACCGTACTGCCGTCGTTATCAATTGAAACCCGCCCGCTGTAAACTCCCGAACCCCATCCGTCAAATAGTATAAGAATGGTATAGCACCTCCCCTTAATTTTGACCCTCGAACAGGAAAAACTTCATTATGACGACATTTTTGGCATTTCCCAATCGCAACTACCGCTACCTCATTGGACTTCTATGGGTAGTCCTACTTCGGGTCTCTTCCGCACCCCTCAGTGCTCAAGAACTCATTTTAGAAAGGCAAGTGGTAGGCAGCACCGGCGTTAGCATGCAGGTTGGCCAAACCATTTTTCAGTATACCATCGGTGAATCGGTAGTCGCGACGCTTTTGGAGTCTCCGTTATTGCTCACCCAAGGATTCCAGCAGCCGGAAGTAACGGTCAGCGTGCACACACCACAGCTGCCGTACTTAACCGACTTCATTATCTTCCCGAATCCGGCATCGAGCTATACCACCATCCGGTTCGATATATTGGCACCAGGCAACGTAAGGTTCATGTTGGTGAACAATGCAGGCCAGATTGTATATAGTGAAGATCGCAACGTAGCCGCCGGTATGATTGAATACCGCGTACCCCTTGAACGGTACGCTTCGGGTCTGTACTATGTGGTGCTATCCGTCGACTCAGTGAGAAAATACACCGAAAAATTAATCATCCAGTAACATTCAACAACATGGAATCGAACATGATCACCGGCGTACTCCCCGTCTTGCTCGCTGGGTTACTTTTGGCAGTAATGCCTGTGTCGGCACAAAACAGTCGTGCGATAACTACCGGCGCATCTTTCCTTTTACTAAGCCCCGATGCCCGGAACGCCGGTGTGGGGGAGGCGGGTACAGGTTTGGAGGCCGATGCGAACGCCACGTACTCGAACGCTGCTAAGCTCGCTTTCGCCGATCGCATGGGCATTAGCCTGTCGTATACGCCTTGGATGCGTCAATTGGTAGACGATGAGCACTTGAGTTATGTGACCGCTTACCACCGTTTAAATGACAGGGAGGCTATAGCCATGTCAATCAAGTATCTAGATCTCGGCGAAGCTTCCTTCCGCGACGAGACGGGCAACCTGTTGCAGCGGTATAGCCCCGCAGAGTTTGCACTCGACATGAGTTATGCCCGCAAGATGGGCGCACATTTCGCCATGGCCCTTACGGCGCGGTACATCCACAGCGCACTGGGCGCCGGTTTTTACAATGGACTGGAAATGGCTCCGGCCAATGCATTTGCGGTGGACGTGAGTGTCTACTCCGAACGCGAATTATTCCGGTCTCGCCAATTCGGCAAGCGCTTCGCATGGGGAATCAACCTGAGCAATGTGGGTACCAAAATTTCCTATTCCAATTCCAAAGAGAGCTTCCTACCCATGAATTTGCGCTTAGGAACGGGGTATGCGCTGTACAACGACCCGAATAACAGGCTAACCCTGCTGCTCGACGTAAACAAACTCATGGTTCCTACTTCGCCGACATATAGGTTGGATGAAAATGGACAGCCCACCACCGAAATAGCGCTAGGCAAAGACCCGAACAGAAGTGTGACCGATGCCCTGTTTACATCGCTGTTTGACGCGCCGGGGGGATTTGGCGAGGAGCTTTCTGAATTTACAATCGCCGGGGGCTTCGAGTTCAGCTATTACCGCCAGTTTTTTCTCCGCGCAGGCTATTTCCATGAAGCGCCGGATAAAGGCAACAGGCAACACCTTTCGACGGGCTTTGGCATCCGCGTAAGTGACTTCCAATTGGACATGAGCTATACCATGCCGATGGCTAGGCGGTATACCGTGCGCAACGAGTTTAAAGCTACCCTTAGTTTTAACCTCAATAATTAATTGAATTACCTCATAAATAAAATAGCAGTATCATGATTATGAAAACAAAACGATTACTCATTACCTTTTGGCTACTAACCCTGGGGTTCGGTGCATCGGCTCAATCAGGCCTCGATGGCATCAACTACCAAGCGGTTGCACGCAACATGGATGGTACCGTACTGGCGGAAAAGAACATCCGAGTACGGCTATCCGTCATCGGCGAGTCGGCAGCGGGTGAAGTGCAGTACCGCGAAGAACACGAACTCACGACCAATAAGCTGGGATTATTCACGCTGCAAATCGGCAGGGGACAGGCCAAACATGGGGCATTTGCCGAGATTCCTTGGCAGGACGCGAATCAATATTTAAAGATTGAAGTAGCTGTTGATGGCGGAATGTTTGCCGAGCTGGGCACCACCCAGCTGATGAGCGTACCATTTGCGCTGTATGCAGCGTCTAGTCCGTCCGGGCAAACCGGACCACAAGGGCCGAAGGGAGACAAAGGCGACACGGGAAAGACTGGACCGCAGGGCCCCGCCGGGCCTAAGGGTGAAAAGGGCGACAAAGGTGATCCGAACGGCCCTCCGGGCCCGAAAGGCGAAAAGGGGGAACAAGGAGAAAAGGGTGAGCAGGGAGAAAAAGGCGAACCAGGCCCTACCGGTCCGCAGGGCCCCGCAGGGGCGGTGGGACCACAAGGCCCCATGGGACCGGCAGGGCCAAAGGGCGACCAAGGGGAGAAAGGAGAGAAAGGTGAGCAGGGACAACAAGGGATCGCCGGGCCTGCCGGACCACAAGGACCACAGGGACCCCAGGGACTAGCAGGTGCTGACGGAATCCTTGCTGGACAGGCTGGCGGTGACCTCTCGGGCACCTATCCCGACCCCGTAGTGACGAAGCTTCAGGGCGTGCCCATCGCGGATGCGGCGCCAGCCAACAACGATATACTCCGGTTCGATGGCTCGCAGTGGACACCCGCTGCCTTGGCAAATAACGGGTTCCAACTGCCCTTTTCGGCGACGGAAAACCTGCCCAGCACGCTGTTTTCCATCACGAACGAAGGTAATGGTACGGCGGGAAATTTCGAGCTCAACGACAATGCTGCTTCCGCTCCGGCACTGCGCGCGTATACTACCGGCGAGGCGGCTGCCGGACATTTCATTTATAATAATCCAGGTGGCCAGGGCGCTGCCTTGTTGGCAGAAGGTGACGGTGGAGAAATGACCTTTTATGCCACACAAGAAGGCAGCGGCGCGACCATCATTGCCGAAAACTACGGTACGGGCTCGGCCGGGATATTTTCCAACGGCAACCCCGAGAATACCACTGATGCCCTCTCGGTTTATACGAAAAGTAATGCGGGGCGGGCTGCATATTTCAGTAACAGCGACAATAGCAGTGGGGATGTGCTCCGGGTGGAACATCAGGGAAATGGCGGCTACGCACTGGGGGCCACAACTACAGGTGGAGCCCAGGGGGTGGGCTATTTCCGCATTCAGAACCCAACAAACGCCGGCAATGCGCTACTGGTGGAAACCAATGGCGTGGGTCACGCGATCAATGCCCGAACAGAAAAAGATGGAAATGCGTTGATGGCCCTCGCCCTGGGAAGTGGGAATGCCTTATACGCTGTTAATTCAGGGACGGGGCACGCGGCAGCTATCAGAAACATTACCGCCGACAACCCCAACCCCGCCCTGTTTGTCCATACGCAGAGCACTACAGGCTCCGCGATTTATTCCGAGAATGCCGGATCGGGCACCTCCGTGGATATCAGGTCAACGAACCCCGGCAATATTGAACCAGCGCTTTATGTCGAAACAGCCAGTACGATGGGTTTGGCCGCCCTTTTCAAGGGCAGCGGCAATGGACCTGCCATACGAGCGCAGGCAGACGGTGCCACCGGCGGAGCAGGCTTCTTCGTCAATGCCAATCCGGCTAATACGAGCTTTTCGCTGCGTGCAATGCATTTAGGTAGTGGAACCACGTTCTTTACCAACAATAGCGGCACGGGCACGGCACTCCGAGCGGAGGCGCAGGGCCCAGCCCCTGTGGCCGATATAACGAACACGGTGGGAGCCACGGGAAACGTCCTTAAAGTAACAAATACCCGCCCGGCCAATAGCAGTGCAGCCCTCGCCGTCGAGACCCAAAGCAACTCGGGTATGGCTGGCAATTTCGTAAGCAGTAGCACCGCACCCACCATCACCGCGCGGAATACCGGTGATGGGGGCGCCGGTGAATTTATTTCAGATAACGGCGACGGAAACAGCGCGCCTACGCTCCACGTACAACAGATGAGTAACCTGGGATCTGCGTTAATGGCGAACAGCACGAACAGCTCTTCTGTCATCCAAAGTACAGACAGCGGGATTGGGACGGGCAGTTTGTTAACGTTAACCCGGACAAACGCTGCCACCAATTCTGATGTGTTCCGCGTCAATTCCGTAGGCAGCGGCAACCTCGCCGTATTCCGGCAGGGGAATGTCAACCGGGCCCGGATCAGTTCAACTGGAAGAGGCTATTTCAACGATGGTACCCAAAACAGTGGGGCCGACATTGCCGAGGCGTTTGACGTCATGGGGACGGTTGAACAGTATGAACCCGGTGATGTGCTGGTCATTTCAAGGGATGCGGACCGCACGGTGACCAAGTCGAGCCAGCCTTATTCCGACCTGGTGGTCGGTGTATATGCCACCAAACCGGGGGTGCTACTAACGGAGGCGGGCATCGAAGACGATCTTTCCGACAAGGTGCCCATGGGCGTCATCGGCGTGGTGCCCACCAAGGTTTGCCTCGAAGGCGGAGCCATCAACCGAGGCGACCTATTGGTGACCTCGTCACTTAGCGGGGTAGCCATGAAAGCCGACAAAAGCAAAATCGCGGCGGGCCAAGTGATCGGAAAGGCGCTACAAGCATACGATGGAACCGGAGTAGGGAAAATAAAAGTACTGGTAAACATTCAATAAAGGCTTCGGCAACCATGGCAACGCACCGATTTTACGTATCGTTTACCAGTGCCAACTGCACTTCGACTACCGTGCCGCTTACGCTGCCTTCCGCATCCATCCGGTCCCGGATTACAAACGGCAACGTACAACCGTGCCGCGCGTTGAAATGCGCGATCCGTTTTCGGGTGATGGCAATGCCCATGGATTTTCTGAACCCGTTGTCGCGGATGATGCGGTTCCGTGCTTCGCGTCCGATACCGTCGTCAGCGACGGTACAACAAAGAACACCATCCTGTATGGAAATAGCGACGTCAACAGTTCCTCCGGTGCCGCGTGGAAGCAATCCATGGACGATGGCGTTTTCGATGAAGGGCTGGATGAAAAGGGGCGGTACCATGACGTGGGCGGGGTCGACTCCCGATGCGAGGGAGACGTTCATCAACAAACCATCGCCGAAACGGAGCCGCTCCAAAGCCACGTATTGCTGCACGGCATCCAACTCATCGAGGAGCGTGATAACCCGCTCCCGCGAGCTTTCCAATATGTTGCGCGTAAGGCGGGAAAGGTTGCTAACGTAATGGGTTGCAAGGGGTTTGTCATGCTGATTGATGATGGCATTGATGCTGTTAAGGCAATTGTTGAGGAAATGGGGGTTCATCTGGGCGCGCCAGGCAATGTCTTCCAATTCGCTCACCTGTTGTTGGTAATCCAGTCGGATACGAGCTGTTTTTCTTTTGAAATACCACAGACAACCAAGCAACGTAACCAGGGTGGCACTTCCGGCGGTGATAAAATAGGCAATCATGTTCGTCTCATTGGCGACGTAAAATAAGTGATTTTAAGGTAACTATCACAAAAAAATAACTACAGCTTTTAATTAATAGCAAAATGAAACATATCGGAATCATCGGGGCCGGAATCAGCGGCCTCACGACTGCAAAAACCTTTATGCAAAAGGGCTACCGGGTAACGGTACTGGAGAAGGCAGATGCCATTGGTGGCGTATGGCACAAACGGTGCTCATACGTCGGGGTAACCACCCAGACCACCCGCGATGAATATGCGTTCTCGGATTTTCCAATGCCTGCACATTATCCGATGTGGCCCACGGGTGAGCAGGTTCGGCAGTACCTGCATGACTACGCCACACATTTCGGGATCATGCCCTGCATCCGCTTCGGTACGACGGTGAAAAGCATGTACTATGACGGGTTCAATTGGGTGGTACGGCTACAAGATGACGAGACAGTAACGTTCGCCTATGTGGTGGTTTGTACCGGCACGTTCCACGAACCGCATGTACCTAAAATCCCCGGCATGGATACTTACCTTAATGCCGGCGGTGCGATACGGCACTCTTCCGAAGTGCTGGATGCCGACCAGCTAACGGACAAGGACGTGGCGGTAGTAGGATTTGCCAAATCAGCCACTGATATGGCGACCGTAGCGGCAGAGGCCGGGAAAAGCTGCACGCTGGTTTATCGCCGTGCCCAGTGGAAGGTGCCGCGCTATTTCGGCAATATCATCAATATGAAATATTTGTTGTTTTCTCGCTTTTCGGAAGCGTTTTTCAATGCGCGCAAAAAGCCGATTTTTCAGCGTACCTTGCATTCGATAGGCAGGCCGTTGGTTTGGGCGCAGTGGCGTGCCCTTGAGATGCTGCTGAAAAAACAATTTCGGTTAAAAACTTGTGGCATGTTGCCGGCTCATCGCATCGAAGACCAGATCAGCTGCAGTTTGGGGGTTGAACCCGTGGGGTTCTATAAAATGGTCGCCGAAAAGCAGATTGTCGGGATCTGCGCAGAGGTGAAACGCTTTGAAGGTCGAACCATGGTGTTAACCAACGGCGAAGTTCTGCAGCCCGACGTGGTGATATTCGGGACGGGCTTCAGGCAACGCCTACCGTTTCTTGGTGTGCAATACCAGGAAATGATTACCAATGCGAATGGCATGTACACGCTATATCGAAACATCGTACATCCGGACTTACCACAAATGGGCTTCGTGGGCTTTAACTCGAGTTTATTTACCACATTGACCTCAGAGGTGGCTGCCCACTGGCTCGCTGCGGTGGTTTCGGGCGACCTGATACTGCCTCCTGCCGAAGACATGCTCGAGGAAATGAGGGCGATGGAAAGATGGCGGTGTGAAGCGCGGCCCATAGCGGCCGAATTCAGCGGTCTATGTGTAGCGCCCTTCAATTACCAGCACCTCGACGAGCTGATGACGGACTTGGGCCTCCGTACACAGGCTTCCCGAAACTTCATCCGTGAGTTTTTTAAACCCATTAACCCAAAAGACTACAAAAAAATGCTTGCAGGAAAACCGAAGGCTTTTTAATCCCATTTTATTACCTTCGCCATAAGGAACTCACTGTAGAATGCGCCGCACGAAACATTACCTTGCCCGACTTTTTTCCTTATCCCTGGTATTGGGTGTCGGGATGATTGCGGCGTCAGCACAGGAAATGGATAGCTGGGCAACCATCCAGAAAAACGGCGGGGGCACCATCACGGCATTGTGGTATGACATTGATCCCTTCATTTTTGAAGGCCAAAATGGTGAACTGCAAGGCGTGGAGTTTGAACTGATGGAGTCCTTTGTAACTTGGATCAAGAAAAGGTACGGATATGAGGTGCGGGTCAAATGGTCGGATGCGGGAAGTTTCAATGCCATCTATGACCGTGTCCATCAGGCCAGCAACCACGGCTTATTCGGGTGGTCTTTCTTTTCGATCACGCCTGAACGGCGCCAAGAGGTTGGATTTACCCCGCCGTATATGCCCGATATCAACGTATTGGTGACCAATGAACTCATGCCCACGTTTACGAATGAGTCGGCGTTCCTAGACACGATTGCGCACCTGCACGGTTACACAATGCAGTATACCGCCATGGAGAAGGATATGGAAAAGCTTATCCGCGGATTCGACATACCCATTTCCCGGCAATATGACGACTATGAGATACTGGAAAAAATCGCGAGCGATGGGAATGCCTTCGGTTACGTACCGCTTACTGTGTATGTGGTAAGCTTGCAGAAAGGAATCAAAGTAAAAAGACAGCATTTATTTGCCACCGAAAGACCGGGATTGGCCGGTATCTTCCCTAAAGCCAGCGATTGGCAACCTGTGGCCAACGAGTATTTCCAGAGTTTTGAGTGTAAACGGTTGGTGAACACGCTGCTCGCCAAATACCTGGGCAGCGAAATCGGTGGTATCATCTTGGAAGGACCCGGTGCCAGCCCCGACAGGCAGCGCGACGCCGAACTTGAATTGGTAACCAAGGAGCGTGAAATCGTATCGCAACGATTGGCAAGTACACTGCTGGCATCCCAACGTGATAAGATACTCCGGAACGTGAGCATCCTAATGATTGCTATAGCGATCATCATCGTTATCCTGATCTATAACCGATACCGGATGAAAACACGCTTGACTAAGCTATTGACCCAACGCAACACCGTAATCGGAAGGCAAAACCGGGATATTGAGCGGATTAACAGACGGTTGCACATGCGGGTGCTGCAAGCCCAGATAAACCCCCACTTTTTATTCAACTCCCTCAACGACCTGCAGTATTACATCAACAAGGGCGATACCAGCACCTCGTTGAGCTACGTATCGCGTTTTTCCCGATTTATCCGGGAGCTTATCACGCAGGCCAATGAACCGGAAATTACCCTGGCTCAGGAGGAGCGCTTTTTGAGCCTTTACCTCGAACTTGAAAAGATGCGTTATGGGGGCAAGTTCGACTACGCCATTGCCATGGCGGATGGCACTCCGCGCGATATTACAGGAATACCCCCATTAATCATCTACCATTACGTGGAAAATGCACTGTACCACGGTATCCTCAACATAGAAGGAAAAGGAGAAGTTACCATAGCTTTCAGCTACCACGAGCCTTATTTGATCTGTACGGTTACAGACAACGGTTGTGGCCGTGAAGCGGTTAAGGCACGAAACCAGAAGCGCGACCCAAACGACACAACCCCCTATAAGGGTCTTCTCCGCGACCGCATACGCGTCTTGAATGAGGAAGTACCGGGCCGCGTGTTGGTGAATGTAAAAGATCTGGTGTCGCCAAACGGGACCCCGGCAGGCACGCAGGTGGAGTTACGGCTCCTGGTCAATTCACGGACGCGAGAGGAAATTGTGTTTGATTACTGACAAGGCACATGCAAAAAGCAATTATTATTGAAGACGAGGCCCGCAGTAGAGAGCTGCTGTGCGACCTCGTAACCTCTAATTGCCCGCAAGTGGAGGTTGTGGCCCAAACGGGCACAATTGACGAAGCCGTTTCGCTTATCAGGGCGCATAACCCTCATTTACTTTTTTTGGATATTGAGCTTCAAACCGGAACAGGCTTCGAAGTGCTCCAACAGGTTGCCGACCTCAGTCCTGCGGTTATATTCACGACGGCATACGACCACTATGCGATAAGGGCCATCAAGTTTAGCGCCGCCGACTATTTGCTCAAACCCATCGATGTGGAAGAATTGAAAGATGCGGTTAACAAAGTGGCCGGTAGAACAGTGGAGAGCCAACACAAACTGATGGCGTCGTTGATAGAAAACCTACACCAGTTGAAACATCACCACCCACCCAGGCTTACCCTGTCGTTAGCTAATGAGTTTATATTTGTTCATCTGGAGGAAATCATCCGGATTGAAGCCGCTGGTGCGTACTCCACCTTTTACCTGACCGATGGCCGCCAAATTATGGTAAGTAAGAACCTCAGGGAATATGAATTGTTACTCTCGGGACACGCGTTTATGCGGGTGCATAACTCACACATCATCAACCTCAACCAGATCAAAAAAATGATAAAATCAGACGGTGGATACGCGGTGATGACCGACGATTACCCAGTGATGATTTCACCAAAAAAGAAAGAAGCATTCATTTATGCAGTAACCAAGCGGAGCCTGTAAATGGAGATGTCGCCAACAGCAAATGCCATTGGCGACGGGAATCTATGCTTCGTCTTCCTCGAACTTCCACCGCACAAACGCCTCGATGGCCTCATACTCGGCCATGCCCAGGCGATCGTACAGCTTCGCTGTTTCGCGGGTACGTTCTTCGGCACGCACCCAGAATTCACGGGCGTCATCGCCCGGAAATACGGGCAGGTCTTTCTGTGATTGGTGCTTGAATATGGCGTGTCGTTTGCGCAATACCTCCTGTGGTGAGAGCGGTACCGCCATTTCGATTTCGTGGATTTCGAATTCGTGCCAGGCGCCCCGGTAAAGCCACAGCCAGCAATCTTTTGTCCACGCTTCGGTTTTGCGCAGGCGCGTCATCGCCTCATGGATGATGTCAAAGCACACCTTATGCGTACCGTGCGGATCGGCAAAATCGCCGGCCGCAAAAACCTGATGGGGTTTGATTTGCTGAAGCAACTCCATAGTAGCCACGATATCGTCTTCGAAATCGAGCGCTTTGCTGTATTTGCCACGATCATAGAAGGGCAGGTTCTGGAAATGGATATTTTCATCCGGGAGCCCTGCAAAGCGCGCACCCGCAATAGCCTCTCCTTTGCGGATAAGGCCCTTGACGGTGAGCAGCTCGGCCGTATCCATCTGGTTGGGTTTTTTATCGGCAATAAACTGGCGGGCGTCGCGGTAGAGCACTTCCAGTTTCTGAATATCGATACCTTGTGATTTGGCGAAGTCGGCCGCAAACTCGATATAGCGGAGCGCATCGTCATCCCAAACGGCGGTGTTACCTGACGTTTGGTAGGCCACATGCACATCGTGCCCCTGGTCGGCCAGCCGGATAAACGTACCGCCCATGGATATTACGTCGTCATCGGGATGCGGAGAAAATATAATCGAGCGTTTCTTCGCCGGCTCGCGGCGCTCAGGACGTTGACTATCGTCCGCATTGGGTTTTCCGCCGGGCCACCCCGTGATGGTATGCTGCAGTTGATTGAATATATCAATATTAATATGGTACACGGGGCCCTTCTCCGTAGCAAGTTGAGCCATACCGTGCGTATTGTAATCGTCTTCCGTGAGCTTAAGAACAGGCTTCTTGAGCGTTTGCGAAAGCCACACGACTGCTTTCCTGATGGTTTTACTATCCCACACACAATCCTTAACCAACCAGGGGGTGTCGAAACGCGTCAGCATGGACGCAGCATCTTCGTCGAGCACAAACTCCACGTTATCTGATAGTTGCAAATAAGTAGCCGGCACTTCCGATGACAGTTCGCCTTCGACGGCTTTTTTTACGATTTCGGCTTTCTTCTGGTTCCACGCCATAAGAATAATCTCGCGGGCCTTGAAAATGGTGCCAATACCCATGGTAATGGCCTTGGTGGGCACGTTTTCTTTGCCCCCGAAGTCGCGCGAAGCATCCCGGCGGGTGAGGTCATCGAGCGTAACCAGCCGCGTGCCCGAATTGGGCGCCGACCCGGGCTCGTTGAACCCGATATGGCCGGTACGGCCGATACCGAGGATCTGCAGATCCAGTCCGCCCAATGCGGTAATCTTCTGTTCGTAGGCCAGGCAGTAGTCATGGATGTCTTCCATGGCTAATGTGCCGTTGGGGATATGGACGTTAGCCCGCTCGATGTCTACATGGTCAAAAAGGTACGTGTTCATGAACGTCACGTAACTCTGCTCCGAGTCAGGCTGCATCGGATAATATTCATCGAGATTGAAGGTAACCACGTTCTGGAAGCTTAGCCCTTCTTCCCGATGCATGCGGACCAATTCGGCATACACCCTTACCGGGGTTGCGCCTGTAGCAAGGCCAAGGATGGCCTGCTCACCTCTTTCTTTCTTGTCGCGAATCAGATCGGCGATACGTTTGGCCACAGCCAGGGAGGCCGCAGTAGGATCGGAGTAAACACTCACGGGTACTTTCTCGAAGCGTGTCTCTTCCAGTAAATTTAATCTTGCCATGATAGGAATTACGTAAAAGGTGAGAAGCAAAAATAGGCATAAATGCCATATATGCAGCAAGTTTTTGGGGAAATATTTGTCGATAGCGGCGTATTACGCTCCGCAATCGTGTGCATACATCGCTTTAATTAAATAGGCTATTTCCGGAATCTTTGCTCCGCCGCAAACACAACCACCTACTTCAAAAAACTTAAACAAACGGTTGCGTGGTATTTACATTTTGATAACTCCGTAAACTATCCTATAATTGTTTACGAAGTGAACCCTCCATGTCTTAAATAATAAACAGATGAAATACAATCGCAGAAATTTCCTGAGAAGTGCCACCCTCCTTTCGGGAGCCGTGGCTACACTGCCCGCCGTGGCACGTGAAACGCATGAAGCAGGCAACGACTGGCTACACGATGTCCGGCCTTCACGCCCGCAACGCTTCAACATGAGTGGCTATGCTGCACCCAAAATCGATAAGGTGCGGATTGGTTTCATCGGCCTCGGGCAACGTGGCCCAGGTGCCGTAAACCGCATGTCGCGCATCGAAGGTGTGGAAATCAAGGCGCTGTGCGACAAGTATCCCGAAAGAGCCTCGAAAGCCCAGGGGATTCTGGAAAAAGCCGGACTGCCCAAAGCGAAGGAATATTCCGGCGAAGACGGGTGGAAAGACATGGTGGCCAATGAGGAACTGGATCTGGTGTACATCTGTACACCGTGGGATCTCCACACCCCGATGGCTGTATATGCCATGGAGCATGGGAAACATGCGGCAAGCGAAGTGCCCATTGCCCTCACGCTGGAGGAGTGCTGGCAGCTGGTCGAAACGTCGGAGCGGACGAAAAAGCATTGCATGATGCTTGAAAATTGCTGCTACGACTTCTTCGAGATGCTGACGCTCAACATGGCGCGAAATGGCCTGTTCGGCGAAATCGTACATGCCGAAGGCGCATATATCCACGATTTGCTCGACCTCAATTTCGATAAGGATGGTTATGCCGACATGTGGCGACTACGGATGAATACCAAACACAACGGCAACCTGTATCCCACGCACGGCCTGGGGCCCATTGCCCAATGCCTGAACATTAACCGCGGCGATAAGATGGACTACCTGGTGTCTATGTCTGGCAATGACTTCATGATGGGCGACACCGCTGCGGCAAAGGCGGCCGATGATCCGCTTTTCGAGCCGTTTGCCGGACGAACCTACCGTGGCAACATGAATACCACACTCATCCATACGTCAAAAGGTAAGACGATGATGGTACAGCACGACGTCACCTCACCCCGGCCATACTCTCGCATACACCTTATCAGTGGCACCAAAGGTGTGGCGTCCAAATGGCCGTCGCCCGAACGCATTGCATTTGGCCACGATTGGGTGAAAGACGAGGAACTGAAAGAACTTTATGCAAAATACACCCCCGCACTTATCAAACATGTGGGCGAAGCGGCCAAACAGGTGGGCGGCCACGGCGGCATGGACTTCATTATGGACTGGCGGCTCATCGATTGCCTCCGCAATGGGTTGCCGTTGGACCAAGATGTCTACGACGGTGTGGCATGGAGTTGTATATTCCCACTTAGCGAACAATCAGTGGCGGGGCGTTCGCGCTCGTTGGACATACCCGATTTCACACGGGGTGCCTGGAAACAAAACAAACCGGTAGACCTTACCTTGGAAGGGGGGGCCACCACCGGCGTGCGGAAAGTGGGCTAGTGGTACAGGGAACGCCTCACATTGCCTTGATGCGCATGAGGCGTTCCATCGATTTTTCCAATGTTTCCTCGCGCTTTGCAAAGCAGATGCGGATTAACCGCTGATTGATAGCATCGTTGTAGAACGCAGCTACCGGGATGGTCGCCACACCGTGCTCCCGGGTAAGCCACTCACAAAAAGCCAGCTCCGGCAGATCGCTGATGGCCGAATAATCTGCCAACAGGAAGTAGGTTCCTGCGCAGGGCAACGGCGTAAGTTGCGTGCTTGCGAGACCACGCAGCAACAGATCACGTTTCCGCTGGAAAAAAGAAGGAAGTTCCAGGTACTCCTCGGGCGCTTCCAGAAAATCGGCCAACGCATATTGGATGGGCGTATTCACACTGAACACATTAAATTGATGTACTTTACGGAATTCTGCCATCAGCGCCTGCGGGGCCAGGCAATAGCCTACCTTCCAGCCGGTGATGTGATAGAGCTTACCGAAAGAAGCGACCACGAAAGCCCGCTCCCGTAATTCGGGATACTGCGCAGCACTTCGGTGTGCCGTTCCATCGAATACCACATGTTCATAAACCTCGTCGCTCAACAGGTAGCAATCGTGGCCCGCAACCAGGCGCGAAAGCTCGCCGTAATCGGCATCGCTCAATACCCGCGCCGTGGGGTTATTGGGCGAATTGATGACAATCAGGCGGGTCTTATCGGTCATCAACGCTGCCACCGCTGGCCAGTTGATGGTAAAATCAGGTGCCAGCAGGGCGACAGGCCGGGGGATGCCGCCGAATATGCGCACGGTAGGTGCGTAGGCGTCGTAAGCCGGTTCGAACAAAATTACTTCGTCGCCCGGCCGGATAAGGGTTGCCATGGCGGTAAACAGCGCCTGGGTAGCCCCAGTGGTCACCGTGATTTCGGTCTCCGGATCATAACAGCTACCGGTAGCTGCCTCCACCTTGGCGCTGACACGCTCACGAAGCACCGCCACACCCGCCATGGGGGCATATTGGTTATTCCCCGCCCGCATGTAATGGCCGGCCAATTCAACAAGCCTAGGGGGACAATCAAAATCGGGAAACCCCTGCGAGAGGTTGATCGCCGCGTGCCGGGCAGCCAGTTGCGACATATGGGTAAATATGGATGTACCGGTATCCGGTAATTTGGATTTCAGCGTAGTCATGGGCTAATGATTATACTATACCGCAAGGTTACGCATTTTAACGTTCAAAAAGCCTTTCCCTCCTTAAGCATTTCACGGTAGAAGCGGATGCTGTCTTCCAATTGGGCAATATAAGTCTCTTTATCGTGAATAATTTTATGGTACAATGCCTTTTCCTCAGCGATAAAACGCTCGATATCTGCATGGGGTGTCTTTTCGTCGCCCACCAGCGCATGCAGGGTTACTCCCAGCACATCCGCAATCTGGCCCAGCCGGTCGATGTCTATCCGTGTAATCCCGCCCTCGATATTCTGGTAGGTTTTCAACGCAATATGCAACGCATCTGCCATTTCGGTTTGCGACAGGCCGCGATCCTTCCGCAGGCGCTTGATTTTTACCAAAATGGCTTTCTGTTCCGTCATCGTACGTCTAATTGGACAAGCAAATGTATTATTTTTTATCAAAAGACTACTAAATAAGTAGATTATTTTTATTGGCAGCATACACCTAAAAAACACATTTTGTCATTTCAATATCACAACGCCGGATTTATGTAAATATAATCTATTGAATAAGTAGTTTTTATTTCTACATTTGCATCGCATTGGTTCTTTTGCTTTATGCTTATCAAGAAAGACCGAGGGAAAGGCCCGTAGACGTCTTAGCAACCTGAAGCCATCCTAAGGTGCTAAATCCTGCCTGCCGGTTTATGGAGGCAAAGATAAGTGATGACTACCTTGATAACCTAGAAACATCCGTGAAGGCAACTAGCCGCCACATGGAGAAAAACGGCAAAAAAGAGCGTCGTGCTGACTGGTATTTTACAAACATAATAATTCATATATGATCAATAAACAGACAATAGGATGGGCAATCGCCTTATTATTTCCGGCCATACTATTCGGGCAGCAAAACACAGCCGTGCCACTCAACTACCTGGACCGGGAATTTAATACGTATGACCAGATCCAGAAATCGATCTGGTCTGCGCCCGAATTGGGGTTTTTGGAAACGCAGAGCTCGGGGCTGTTGCAGGAGCATCTCCGCTCTCACGGGTTTACCGTAGAAACCGGACAGGCCGGTATGCCTACCGCATTCGTGGCAACCTACGGCAGCGGCACGCCGGTCATTGCCCTCCTGGCGGAGTTTGACGCCCTGCCGGGCATTTCGCAGGATACCGTACCTTATCGCCAACCGGTGGAAGCAGGAGGCAGCGGCCATGCGTGTGGTCACAACGTCTTTGGTACCGGAGCGGTGGCCGGTGCCGCGGCCATCAAGGCCTGGCTCGCCGAAACCGGCAACCAGGGCACCATCAAAGTGTTCGGCACACCGGCCGAGGAAGGTGGCGGAGGCAAGGTCTACCTGGTTCGCGATGGTTTTTTTGACGGCGTCGACATTGTGCTGGACTGGCATCCCGGCACCAGAAATGCGGTGAACATGAACACGGGCACAGCCATCCAGATGGTCGACTATACCTTTACGGGTAAGCCCGCGCATGCCGCGGCAAGCCCCGATAAAGGACGGTCTGCACTCGACGGCGTAGAGGCATTCAATTACATGGTCAATATGCTCCGGGAACATATCCCCACAGACTCCCGCATCCATTATGTCATCACCAACGGCGGGGAAGCACCCAATATCGTTCCGGAAGTGGCCTCGGTTTCCTACTACATCCGCCACCCGAATCGGGAAGTATTGCAAGACCTGACCAACTGGCTGGGCGAGGCTGCATCCGGGGCGGCACAAGGTACGCAGACGACCGTAGCTACGGAGATTATTGCCGGCTTCTACGAAAAACTTCCCAATAAGGCACTGGCGAAAGTAGTACAGAAAAACCTCGAATCCGTTGGCGGAATTCATTACGATGCCCGGGAGCGGGCTTTTGCCGAAGCCATCGTCAAAGAAAACGGCCTGCCCGTGGCTGCCCTGGAGGAAGTAACGAAAGTGCAGCCACTGGCCGAGGAGACCGCGGAAGGTGGTGGGTCTTCCGACGTGGGCGACGTAAGCTGGAACGTGCCTACCATCTCATTCGGCACAGCGACGTTCGTACCCGGCAGTCCGGGCCACAGCTGGCAGAACGTGGCTGCCGGCGGCACCACCATCGGCACCAAATCGCTTATCAACACGGCCAAAGTCTTCGCGCTTACGGCCATCGACCTGTACACCAATCCAGCATTGGTAGAAGAGGTAAAAAAGGAATTTGATGCCCGCCGGGGCCCCGGTTTCAAGTACGAATCGCTGCTTGGTGATCGCGAACCGGCATTGGATTACCGGAAATAAACGACCATTGATTTACATAAGCTATCAATAACGATGAACAACAAAACAACTTTCGGAATACTGCTTCTGCTCTTCCTCGGCACGGCCCGGGCACAGCAAGGCACGGCCCTGCAACTTACGGGCACGGTTAACCGCAACGAAACGGAGACCATCTACCTCCAGCGTTTTGACAACAAGATATTCCGCACGATCGACTCGGCCGTATTGACCGAAGGCCGCTTCGCATTCGACACGCCGGTACAGTTGCCTGAATTGTACGGGCTCACGCTTGATACCAGCAAAACACCGCTTTATGTCTTTCTCGACGATGCGCCCATTACGGTTGCATTTGATGCCGGAGACTACCGCAGTTCGGTAGTTACCGGATCGAAACCCCACGACCGGTTTGCGGCGTATAACGCGAACGCCCGAAACGTGCAAATCGATGCGTTCATCAAGGAAGATCCGGCCTCCATTGTCACGGCTTATGTGCTCTACCGTTATTTTGCATACGGAATGAGCCCGGAGGAAATCAGGACACATACGGCACTGCTGGATCCTTCCCTCCAAAACACGCAGTACGTAACTGTATTGCACGGCCTGGCCAACAAACTGGAAACCGTTCTGCCGGGCAACAAAGCACCCGATTTCACGTCGACCGCACCCGATGGTGCCACTGTCCGGTTTTCGGACCACCTGGGTAAGGGCTATGTGCTACTTGATTTCTGGGCAGCTTGGTGCGGCCCCTGCCGCCGGGAGAATCCAAACGTGGTAGCCGCCTACCAGCAGTACAAAGACAAGGGGTTTACGGTATTCGGCGTTTCGCTCGATAAAACCAAAGCAGCCTGGCTTAAAGCCATCGAGGCAGACGGGCTTACCTGGGCCCATGTTTCGGACCTTACTTTCTGGGACAGCGAAGCTGCGGCTACTTATGGCGTAAGGGCCATCCCCGGCAATTTTCTTATCGGACCCGACGGCACCATTGTGGCCCGCAACCTCCGGGGAGAAGAATTGCACCGGAAATTGAAGGAACTTATCGGCGGATAGCCGAATACGATAACAAGAAGAAGCATTTCATAAAAATTAAGCGCTCCCTAAAGCCAATTGCAGTCGGACCCCGGAAGCGCTTACTCTAAAACAACTGTTTAGCGTAATGACAAATATAACCTTTTTTCACGGGCGCTGGTTTTCATACCCGCTCTCCGCGAGGCATGCCTTCATTTTTCTCGCCCTTTTCTTCTGCTCCATTGCATCATATGGACAGCAAACCATACGCGGCACCGTGGTAGACGAGTCCGGCAGCGCAGTGGTGGGGGCTACCTTAACTATCGAATCGGCCGGTAAGACTACCGTTACCGGCTCCGACGGCAACTTCTCCATCACCACGGATCAGCCATTGCCCGTTACCCTCACAGCAACTTTTCTGGGTTACACGCCCCGACAGCTTACCGTAACCGATGCCAGCAGCCCTGTCACCATCAGCCTGGCCGAAGAAGTGAACGTGCTGGATGAGACCGTGGTCGTGGGCTATACAACCGCCAAGCGATCGAGCTACACCGGCTCGGTAGCGGTAGTGGGCGCCCGCGAACTGGAAAATCTTCAGATCACCTCGGTGGGCAAGGCGTTGCAGGGAACGGTTCCCGGTCTCCAATCCGTGGCCCAGGCGGGGCAACCGGGTGACGATGCCGAGCTCTTCGTGCGCGGTATAGGCTCGGTCAATGCGTCCAACGCGCCGCTTTACGTAATCGACGGTGTTCCCGGCGCGAGCCTCAATCAGCTGAACCCTAGAGACATCCAGTCAATCTCTGTATTGAAAGACGCCACTGCAAGCGCCCTATACGGTTCGCGCGGGGCCAACGGTGTGATTGTGGTCACGACCAAATCGGGCGCCCTGAATGCGAAACCACGTATCAGTTTCTCAGCCAACTACGGGTACACCGGCCGGGCGGTCAAAGACTATGCATACCTCTCCGCAGCGGAATATTACGAACTGCAATGGGAGGCTATCCGCAATACCCAGGTAGACCAGGGCAAATCGCCAGCCGAAGCTGCCCAGTACGCCACGGAATACCTCGTGGATGGCTCGTTGAAAGTAAATATTTTCGGTCCGCAGTACCCCAATCCCGTGGGCACAGACGGGCGTCTGGCTGCCGGCGCAACGCCGTTATGGAACGATAACTGGGGCGACGCAATCTCCCGTCCCGGCCTGCGTCAGCAATACGATTTGAGCGTAAGCGGCGGGAGTGCCAACACCAAATACTATTTTTCGGGCGGCTACCTGAATGAACAAGGCTGGATCCGGACGTCCGAATTCGAGCGTTACAATGTCCGCACCAATGTGCAATCGAAGGTAAACGATTGGTTCGACGTGGGTGCCAACGTGTCGCTTTCATCGGGTTTTCAGAAGGCGCCTTCTCAGAGCGACAGCGATCAGGGGAACGTTGCCAATTTCCAACGGCTCATTTCGAATATCTATCCCGTCTATGAGCGCAATCCGGATGGTTCCTACGTGCTTGATGAAAATGGCCAAAAAAAGTGGGACTACGGCGTATGGCGCCCCACAACTGCCGCCAGCGGGGCCAATGTGCTGGGAAGCGCCGAACACGCCCTTTTCGGCAACCGGACGGATGCGGTGCTGCTGGGAACCAACCTGACAGTCACCTTCCTTGACGGACTGTTTCTGCGCACAACGGCAAGCATCGATTACCGGGCCCGTACCTCCCATTCGTACTCCCACCCGTATTACAGCACGGGCGTGATCGCAGACGGCGCCGGCACGGCAAGCAAGAGCGCCGACCGTACCCTCAATTACACGGTAAACAGCTTTCTAAACTATGCCCCTTACCTGGGCGGTTCGCACCACGTTAGTCTGTTGGCGGGGCCCGAGGTATATGTAAACCGGATATCGTCGCTCTCGGGGCGCCGGACAGGTTTCCCCGTGCTAGGCAAAACCGAACCTTCAGCAGGGACCGTGATCGACGCGTTCGATGGCACATCGGCCGACTACCACCTGTCGAGCTGGCTCGCGCAGGTCAACTATGATTACCTGGGGCGTTACCACTTTTCGGCCAGTTTCCGCCGCGACGGATCATCCCGCTTCAGCGAACAGGCCCGCTGGGGCAATTTCTGGTCGGTGGGTGCCGCATGGAACGTGAAACAGGAAAACTTCCTGAAAGACATATCGGCCATAGATAACGCCAGCCTGCGATTCAGTTATGGTGCACAGGGTAATGACAATGTGGGCAACTATGCCTACGGTGGTTTTTATTCCATCTACAACAGTCTTAATATGCTGGGCCTGTTGCCATCTGACCTGCCCACGCCCAACCTGAAATGGGAAACCAACCTGAATCTCAATTTCGGCGTGGATATTTCATTGTTCAACAACAGGCTGATTGCCCAGCTCGATGTGTTCGACCGGCAGTCGAAAGATCTGCTCTTCACCAAACCGCTTTCCCCATCGACAGGGTACGACGGCATCGACGCCAATATCGGTTCCCTGAGCAACCGGGGTATCGACGGGCAGCTTACCGGCGTTCCCATCCGCAACAACAACTTCCGTTGGGACGTAACCCTTAATTTCGGGCACTACACCAACAAAATCACCAAATTGCCTCAAGACGAGATACTGACCGGTTCGATCGGACAGTATGGCAACACCAAAAAAATGGTGGAAGGCGGATCGGTCTACGATTTCTATATCAAGGAATGGGCTGGTGTAAACCCCGAAAATGGCAAAGCTACCTGGTATAAGGATGTGGTGGATGAAAATGGAAACGTGACCGGCAGGACTACCACGGAAAACCAAACCGAGGCCACCCCGTATTTCCAGGGAAGCTCGCTTCCCGACCTGTACGGTGGACTTGGCAACCGCTTTTCGTTCAAAGGCTTTGAGCTGTCGTTCCTCCTGTCATACAGCATCGGTGGCAAGATTTTCGACGGCGACCAGCCCATGATCATGCACCTGGGCTATGCCCCGGGGCGCAACTGGTCTAAAGAGGCCCTGAACCGGTGGACACCCGAAAATACGGAAACGGATTTTCCGCGGCTTTCGTACGTGTCGGACTCCTGGAATACCATCCCTTCCACCCGCTTTTTGTTTGATGCCACCTATGCACGCCTGCGGAACGCCAACCTCTCTTATACCTTACCGGAGAACCTCGTGTCGCGGTGGGGACTTGAAGATGTACGCATCGGTTTGGTTGGCGAAAACCTGCTGACATTTTATGGCCACAAAGGGCTTGATCCCGAACAGACCGTTTCGGGTGCCACGTATTACCGTTACCCGGCTCAGAAAGCGTATTCGCTGGTGCTGAATGTATCCTTTTAACTCTTATATCTTTCGTTCATGAAACGTAAATTCAACTATATCGCAGCTGCTTTGTTCCTGTTCGCATCATGCAGTGACAGCTTTTTCGACACCAAGCCGGCCACGCAGGTCACTACGCCGGAAGTATTTTCTTCCGAAAGCAATATCGACGCCTTCATCAATGGCGCCATCCGTTTCCTCATGGAAAACAGTACCTCGCAGGACAATCCGGGGCTTCCCACGATTTTCCTCACCCATGATGTAATGGGCGAGGATGCCTTTGCCCGTGATGGCCGGTACGGTTACCGCGATTCGTACCCTTACCGGGATCCGTTTGACAATACGACCCGGCGTGCCTTGTTCTTCTGGACCTTGCAGTATACCTCGATTGATCACACCAATAACATTATTGCCAACATCGCGCTTGATGAGAACAGCACGCCTACCCTGAAATACCTTAAGGGACAGGCCTATGCCCTGCGTGCCTATAACTACCTGAACCTGGTACGCCAATACCAGTTTACCTACGTAAAAGACGCGAACGCGAAAGCGGTGCCGATCTATACCGAACCGACGACGCCAGACACGGAGCCCCGGCCCCTGGCCACGGTACAGGAAGTGTATGACCAGGTCATCAGCGATCTGACGGAAGCCGAAAAACTACTGCCGGGATTTGAACGGACGGTCAAGAACCGCCCGGATATCCATGTGGTATATGGCCTGTTTGCCCGCACCTACCTTACCCTCGAAAATTGGGAACTTGCCAGCACCTATGCTGCAAAAGCCCGGGAAGGGTATGCCGTGATGGCGGCGGATCGGTATGCGGAAGGCTTCAATGACGTCAGCAATCCGGAGTGGATTTGGGGGCACCCGCAAACCGCTACCCAGAACCTGGGAAGCGCCTCTTACTTTGCCTACGTTGAAACAACGCCTTATACCACCAATGCCGAGGGCACGAACCTGTACTACGGCTACAACAGCATCATGCCCGACCCGCATTTCGTTGCCTTATTTGAGGATGGCGATGTCCGTAAATCGCTGTTTGAAATCGCGACGCAGCCCGACGAGGCATTGTACCGCCACTACCGGTACCGTAAATTCCGAAACAAATACCCCAACCACGACGGCCATATCGTGCTGATGCGGGCTTCGGAGCAACTGCTCATCGAGGCAGAAAGCAAAGCCAGGCTGGGCGATGTGGGTGGCGCCGTTGAAACGCTCAATGAGTTACGCCGTAACCGGAACCTTCCGGATTTGTCGGCCGCAGCGTACGACCAGGCGGCTATTATTGATGAAATCCTCCTCGAACGCCGGAAGGAGCTTTGGGGTGAAGGGTTCCGCTTATACGATATCTTACGACTGCAAACCGCACCGGTGAGGCAGGAAACAACGGAAACCTTTGTGGACGATGCGGGCAATACGGCATCGCTCATGGGGCATTGGATTACCCGGTTCCCGGATGGGTCGGAACTGACTCCTAACAGCAAATACTATCTCTTTCCGATACCGTTGAATGAAATCAACAACAACCCGAACCTGAAATAACCGAAAAACAACGGTAACGCGTTAGCAATACGAAAAAAGCGAAGGCCGGATGACCTTCGCTTTTTTCATATCATTTGCCGGAGGTTGCACCGTCGACTAAAACGCATACCGCAACGTAACGCCGTACGTACGCGGATCGCCCAGCACGCCGGCATAGTGACCGGCATTTCCCCCTGCGGGCAACAATTGCTCAAAGTAATCGGCATCAAAAACATTCCGGCCCCAGACGAAAAGCGATACGCCTTTCGTGGTCCGGAAACCGATGCGCCCGTTGATCAGTGTGTAGCCATTTACGGTAAGGTAAGCGGAGGGCGATGCGCTCGACGAAAAGGATGAACGGTAAAAGCCATCCAACGCGAAAACAAATTCGCCCTCCTGCCCGAATAAACGGGTGGTTTTGGTTAACGCCTCACCTCCGAAAGAGGCTGCCCATTCCGAAATACCGGGCAATTTTCCGCCCGAGATATCTTTGAATGTCGGTCCGCCGGTTTCCTCCAGCGGCGGCGGCGCATTGGTAAACTTCACATAAGTGCCATTCGTATAGGCCAGGGAGGCATACAGCGAGAAAAGGGAGCCGAGCCGTGCATTCGCATCGGCTTCTACCCCATTTACCCGGATGTGCTCCGCATTGGCGAGGTAGCCGCGGTTTACGGACAAGTCTGCCGATTGCACCTGGGCCTGGTAGTCCTTAACTTCCGTATTGAAGACGGTCAGCCCCAGCGAAAGCTGGCGTGCGGGCTGTGCTTTCACTCCCACTTCGTAATGCTGCACACGCTCTGGCTTAATCACGGCCAGCTCCAGCATATTTTGCCCGTTCTCACGGGGCAGCCCGCCCAGGTTCAGTCCCACCGGACGGAAACCTGTGGAGAATGTAGCGAACGTGTTTACTTTATCGGAAGGTTCATAAGCGAGGGTAACCTGGCCCGATACGTTGATGTCGTCGGTATCAGCCTGGAAAGCCTGTGCCGAGTAGACCGCATTTTTGATGGCGAGCAAATCGGGGTCGTCGGTTTGCAACCCACCGTAGGTTTCGCGCCGGAAATCGACTTCTTTTTTATCGTAATTAAGCCGGATGCCAGGCAACAGGCGGAGGGTCGGCGTGATTTTCCAATCGACCTGTGCAAACACCGCCCCACTGAAGGTTTCCAGGCTGGGGTATGTTTTGATGCCATAGCCATCCAGTAGTCCCGGCGTCTGCCACAATTCGCTTTCCGAATTCTGGGAGAAACGCCATTGGTCGCGCCCCGACTCTTCGGTATGCGTGGAATCGGCATGAAGTGATTGACCAAATGCAAACAGTCCGACCACGGCGCTTACCTTCGGCGACAAATCGCCTGCCCAACGCACTTCCTGCGACCACTGCTCGTGGCGCGAAGGGGCCTGCGACAGTGCCAGGCCCTGAAGGCCGGTAAAATCACGGTCGTTGGAGGGCATCCAGTTCCAGTACCGCCATGCCGTGGTTGCCGTGAGCGTACCGGGCCCCACCTTTACGTCCACATTGGCCGAAACACCGCCCAGATCCTGGCCCGATTGCCAGGGTGTATCGTGGTCGATGAGCCTGTCGAACGGATCCCGGCTCGGCAATTCGTATCCCAAATCGGCGATGATCTGCTCAAACTGCCGGTACGCCGGCCGTTGCGTGGGTGCCACACCGGCAATCACCTGCGCATAACCGTTGGGCCGCTGGCGGGTGGCGTCGCCCGTGAGCAGTACCTGCCAGTTTTCAGACGGCGCATACAGGAGCTGGCCACGCACGCCTAGGTTGTTCAGGTCGTTCAACCGCTGTTCCGTAGCTACGTTGTAGAGTACCCCATCCCGTTGCGTACCGCTGAACGAAAGGCGGGCAGCAAGACGATCGGTCAGCGGGCCGCTCACTGAGGCTTTTGCCTGAATGTATCCGTAGTTTCCATAGCTCAGTTCCGCCCGGCCCTCGGGTGTAAACGAAGGCTTGCGGGTAGTGACATTGAACGCCCCGGCGACCGTGTTCTTGCCAAATAGCGTACCCTGCGGCCCACGCAGCACCTCGATCTGCTCAACGTCGATGAAATCGAGGGTGGTGGCCGCTGTGCGCGCATAATAAACACCGTCCACGTAAAAACCCACGCCGGGATCGATGCCGTCATTGGTAAGGCCGAACGTCGTGCCCAAACCGCGGATACTCAACCCTGTGTTGCGCGGATTGGAAGAATATAACTGCACGGTGGGCACCATCTCCTTCAACCGGTTCACGTTGAAGGCGCCGCTTTCTTCGGCCAGCGCGCCACCCACCACCGATACCGGTATCGGTACATGCTGCAGTAGTTCCCTGCGCCGCCGCGAAGTGACCACCACCTCACCCAGCCCGGTGGCACTGCGTTCGAGCGAGATGACTACACGGGGTTCGTTGACCGCTACTTCCCTGGTCACGTAACCCACATAAGAAACAATGACCGTAATTGGAAGTTTCTGCCCCGTTACAAACCGGAAGTGGCCCTGCCGGTCGGCTTTCGTGATGTGGGTAACACCCGCCAATTGGAGCGTGGCTCCGGCCAGGGGCTCCTGCGAAGCGGCGTCGAGTACAACGCCTTCGAATGTGGCGTTGATCAGCGGCTGGGTCTCCTGGGCGTATGTGGTATAGGCGGAGATAATCCCCCATAAGGCCAGCAAACCCGCCCACCGACCTGATTTCAGATTGATTTGTCGCGGTTTAAACATAACAACATGGTTTATTATGCGCCCTCCATTGGGCGAACCCGACAAAAGTATACTGAATTAGTAGACATTAAAAGGTATAAAAAGTGCGCATTTTAGGAAGAAAACATGCGCAAGATCAACCAGGCAACACCAGTCCCATCAGCGGATCCGTTATGCTGGGCTTTCCATTTTCCACATGGCCGGCAAACCGTTGCTCAAACGCGGGGAAGCCCTGAACCGTGACCTTCACGTCGTACCACCCGTTTGATGCCGACAGGTCTATTCCGGCATGCTGCGGTCCGCCGCCTAGCTGCATGGTTTGTGCAGGCAAACCATACGATAGGTCGTCCAGGCGCACTTCAAACGTATTGCCGCCGCCGGATGCGCTGACGGTCAATCCGCTACCTGCCGGCGTAACCCGCAGGCGAACGCCAGGATCGTCTGCCCCGCCTTTGAATTCCCTGAAGAAGCCGTTGGGGCCATGCACCGTCAGATGGTACCTGCCGCCGGCGAATTCCCGCAGCGGCCAGGTATAGGTAAGCGGTTCCTCTTCCTTAACGACAAACTCCCAAACCCGGCCCGCTTGCGTGTCCTCACCAAAAGGCACCGCCGCCCGGATCTGGAACGGTACACCGATGGTTTTCGTTTTGGGTAGGCCGCCGCCGGCGTGAAGCGTGATAGCCACTTCGCTGCCCACGTTAAGCACGGCATCTACCGAGAGGAGGTAAGGAATGGCGCAGGCCGGCTTGGTACCTGGCTCCTGCCGGGGCAATTGGGGCGCCCCAGCCGGTTCCCTGCGAATCAGCTCCAGGTCTGACGGACCTAGCAGCCGGTAGTTGCCTGGCAGCGCTTTCGACTTGGCCGAATATATCCGCTCCACATACGCATCGCGGCCCACAGGCTGGAGCGGGGGCGCATCAGCAGCCACCGCCGGGCGGAATACCGACGTCAGGTTCCCGCAAACCAGCCTGCGCCACGAGCTGATGTTTGACTCGACGATCGCTTTGCCGGTTTTCTTTTCGATGAAATGTTCCAGAAATTGCAAGCAGGAGGTGTGGTCAAACACCTCGGAATTAACCCACCCCCCTTTCGTCCATGGCGAAGCCACCACCATCGGCACACGGAAGCCCAGGCCGATGGGACTGTCGAGCGTAGCCTCCGCATGCCCCGTACGCGCGCGCTCTTGGGCTGTGGTTACATACTCGTCGGCCGTGTCTATCCCCGCAGCTACGCTACCCGCCCCACGCCGCCCGGTAAGGGGCGGCGTGAATGGCGGTACATGGTCAAAATAACCGTCGTTTTCATCATAGGTTAAGATGAAAATCGTCTTTTTCCATACTTCCGGGTTCCTGGTCAGGATATCCAGTGTTTCTGATACGTACCACGCCCCATACCACGGCGCACCGGGGTGGTCGGAAAAATTGCAGGGTGCACAAAGCCACGAAACCGTGGGCAGCCGGCCCGCCTCCACATCCTGACGGAATTGGTGGAAAATGTCGCCCTTGGGCACCTGCACTTCCTTTTCGCCCGCTTCATCGATGTAGCGGATGGTTTCCAGCTGGTGATAATCCGGATCGCCCGTATTGGTTGCAAAGGCACGGCGATGGATTTCACGATCGTGCTCGGACAACGCGTCGAAGTTGGCGGCGCTGTACGTACGCAGGTCTTCGCGGAGGCGGGCCAGCAGTTCGCGCTTGTCTTTGGCCGTGGCCGCATCGAGGGAGGAGTCGCGCAATTCGCCGGTAAGCTGCTCCACGCGCCGGGCAAGGTACGCGCGATGCGCCGGATGGAACCGCACCCGATACTGTTTGTGGAACTCCAGGTTATTGTTGGTGAAATTGGCCAACCAGTCTTCGGCTTCGCCCTCGAAACCCACCGGTATGCTCAGCTCATTCTGGTACACGCGCCACGATATGCCTTCCTCCTGTAACCGCTCCGGATAGGTTTTCCAGCTTACATCTTTGTAGTTGATCTGGCCATTATCCACGTGGGCCACCGAATCCGGATTGCGCGGCTGTTCGCGCACCGTACCGGACCAAAAGTACGAACGGTTTGCGCTGGTGCCCGTAAGCGACGAACAGAAATGCTGGTCGCATACCGTAAAAGCGTCAGCAAACGCGTAGTAGAACGGGATATCTGCACGGTCGTAATAGCCCATGGTCAGCGGCATATTGGCATATTCGGGGTTGCCGGCCTTCTTGGCTTCCAGCCACGTATCCAGCTTACCGTCGTTGCGTGCATGCACCATATCGCGCCAGCCGTGGGGCAACGATCCCATCCACGTGGATTTTGTATTGGTGATGTCAAGCCGGAAGGGGGCATAATGCTCTCCCTTTTTGTTATGCTGTACCCACACCGGTAGCCCGTCGGGCTGGGTGATGGCCCGGGGGTCGTTGAACCCCCGAACACCCCGCAAGGTACCATAACAATGGTCGAACGACCGGTTTTCCTGCATGAGAAACACCACATGCTCCGCATCCAGGTAGGTCGTGCCTTCCTGTGCGCTGATGGCCAGCGCTCGCTGGATAGCCGACGGCATGGAATGGCTTACCGCGGCGGCACCGGCAAGCATTGACGCTTTTTTGAGAAATGTCCTTCTTGATTGCATGGTTAAAGATAAGGATTTATGGTAACCAGCAGGTTGCTCCCCGTGCCTTCCATCAGCAGGGCAGTACAGCCCATTGACCATGGGCAGTGCTACCCAAACAACCACCAGGCAACGGCCAGCGTAATGAAGATATTGAACAATTGGGCAACAAGAAACACGTAGAAGGGCTTGATGCTGTTGTGGCCCAGCAGGTCCTTGAAATTCGTTTCGAGGCCGATACTGGTAAACGCCAGTGCAAACCATAACCCTTGGATGTCCTTGACGCCCCCTTTTACAGCACTTACCGTGGCGGCATCCAGCACGAACGAAAACAGGAGCGAGGCGCCAATGAATCCCAGAACAAACTTGGGAAAGCGTTCCCAGATGACGCCCAGCCCCGGCTTCTCAACGTATTCGCCATCGGGTGTGCCACGGTACGTCCAGTAGATGGAAATGGCGAGCGCTGCGATACCCAACAGCACGTTTTGCGAAAACTTCACAATGGTGCTGATTTCCAGGGCACGTTCGCCCACCAGGCTACCGGAGGCGACCACGGCACCGGTGGTATCGATACTGCCGCCAAGCCACGCTCCGGTAACTTCTTCGGGAAATCCGAGTGCATTGGCGATGTAAGGCATGGCAATCATCATCGGTATCGCTGTGATTAACACCATCGATACCACGTACGACAGCTTTTTGGAGTCGCCTTTGATGGCTCCCGATGTCGCGATTGCAGCCGATACCCCACAGATCGACACCGCACTGGAGATCATCATCGTCAGCTCGTCATCGACCTTAAATTTCCGGCATAGCCAGAACGCGAAATACCATACCGACAACACGACGATGAGCGACTGGACCAGCCCCAGCGAACCGGCGCTGAGGATATCAGAGAAGATAACCCGCGTGCCCAACAGCACCAGTCCGATCTTGACAAGCAACTCGGCATTCAGTGAATCCCTGAACCAACGCGGAAGTTTGAATAAATTACCCACCAGCAACCCGATCAACAAACTGAAAATAACGGTTTCCAGCCCCAGATCATTCAGGAATGCATTGCCTGAAAGGACCAGTGCACCGAGGGTAAGCACGAATACGAAGGGAAATCCCACGAGTTGGGATTTGATGGATTTACCGGTAATGAGCGCTCCGATGACGACGATAGCGTAGGCAAACAGGAACTGGAAAAAAACACTCGTGCCATTGGTGGCGGTAAATAAGGAGGCGAATGCAGCACCATCATTCCATTGGTACTGCGGAACAGGGATGGACAACCCCCATACGGCCAGTAAGATGATGAAGAAACCCAAAAAGACAACCGCCCAATCTTCGGTAAGTGTGATACGTGATGATGACATAGTAAGAAGAAAAATAGTTCGTTTAAAAAATATCTGTTAGCGCCCGCTTGGCTGCGTGGTATCCGCACATGCCATGCACGCCCCCTCCCGGCGGCGTAGACGCCGAGCAAATATAAACACCTTTGGCCGAAGTACGGTAGGGGGAAAACCGAAGCGCCGGCCGATTGAACAGCTGGGCGATGTTGACGACCCCGCCATTGATATCACCCCCGATGTAATTGGCATTGTATCGCTCCATTTCAGTCGTGCTGAACGTGTGCGTGGCGCGGATGGTATCGCGGAACCCCGGCGCAAAGCGTTCGACCTGGCGGGTTATCACTTCTGTCATGTCGTTGGCCGACCCGTTCGGCACATGGCAATAGGCCCACCCAGTATGCTGGTTCACGGGGGCCCGCGAGGCATCGAACAGGCTTTGCTGTGCAAACAATACGAAGGGCCGCTCCGGATGACCGCCCTTCCACACCCTGCGCTCGCTTTCGGCAATTTCATGGAACGTGCCGCCCAAATGCACCGTTCCAGCACGGCGGGCTTGCTCCGCCCGGAACGGCACGGGCTCGCTCAGCGCCCAATCCACTTTGAATATGCCCATCCCATACCGGTGGCGTTGCAGCTGCCATCGATACAACGGGGATAGTTTGTCCCCGCAGATTTCCAAAAGCTGCCGGGGCGAGGTGTCGAACAGGATGGCTTTCACATCGGGGAGGTCGCTCAGCGTTTTCACAGTTACCCCGGTTTGGATGGTGCCTCCAAGCGACTGGAAGTATGCGCCCATCGCGTTGGCAATGGATTGCGACCCGCCTTTCGGCACCGGCCAGCCGCCGCGATGCCCCGCTATGGTGAGTACGAGGGCAATGGCGGACGATGTCAGGCTTTCCAGCGGAATCATGCTATGGGCCACGACGCCTGCCCACAGTCCTTTCGCCTCACGGGTAAGGAAACGGGAAGCAATCTGTTTTCCCGATTGGAGCGACTTCAGGCCAAAAGTAGCCAGCGCCAATGGGCTTTCCGGCATTTTCAGCATCGGGCCCAGGATGTGGGAGTCAATCCGGGGCCAGTTTTTCACCAGGGGTTCAAAGAGCTGGCGGTAGACGCCGCTGTCGGCACCCAGCCCATCCGCCGTTGCACCGAGCGACGGATACAGCGCTGCCGCCGTACCGTCATCGAAGGGATGGGCGGCCAGCACTTCGGGATGGATATATTCGAGACCAAACTCGTGTAGGGGCAGCCCGCGTAGGAAGGGTGAGGCCGCACCCATAGGGTGGACCGCCGAACATACATCGTGATAGAAGCCTGGGAGGGTGAGTTCCGCGGTGCGCATCCCGCCGCCTATGGTCGGTTTGGCCTCCAACAGCAAAACCTGAACCCCCTCCTGTTGCAGGGTGATAGCCGCTGCCAGCCCATTGGGACCGGAGCCGACAACGACGGCATCGAAAGTTGGCGAAGTACTCACGGTTTTACAATTATAGCATTAAATGATGAAGGGCACGCTGAATTTCCGGAAAATCAAACTGAAATCCGGCTTCATCCAGCACATGTGAAACAACGCGGCGCCCGTCCAGTGCCAGCTGGGGTTCGGTGCCGATGAACCAGGCGCCCAGGCGAACGGCCCAGGTAGGAGTGGGGATACCGACTGGTGCTCCCACCCTCTTTCGCAATGCGTGCATAAAATCGGCATTGGTTACCGGATTAGGGCTGCTCGCATGTACCACCCCGGAGACGTGCCCGTTTTGGATAAGCCAGTCAACCAGCTTTACGAAATCGCCCTCATGTATCCACGATACATACTGATCGCCATGACCCACGGTACCCCCTAACCCAAGTTTGGCCAATTTAACCAACGGGCCGAGCATACCGCCTTCTGAAAGCAGCACGGCGCCCATGCGAAGCTGGACTTTCCTCGTCATTGGCGTCGCAGTGTTGGCGAAAGCCGCCTCCCACTGTTGTGAAACCTGCGCCAGGAAGTCCGTACCTTCGGGTCGGTCGTGCTCGGTACGGATGGCTGCCGAAGGCGCATAAATTGAAATACCGCCGGCATTTATCCAAACGGCCGGCCGATGATGGCACCGGGAAATTGCTTCACCGATTACCGTGGTTGACATGACTCTCGACTCCAGTATTTCGCGCTTATGCTTTGCCGTAAAACGCGTGTCGACGGATCGGCCGGCCAGGTTGACCACCGCTGCCGCACCTTCGAGTTCTCCTGCCCAATCGCCTATGGTGCGTCCATTCCAGTGGACATGCCTCGCTTTTCCCAATGCACCGGCACCGGAACGGCCCAATGCGACAACCTCCCAGTTCTGTTTGATATAAGCGTTGGATAACAACGTTCCCAATGCTCCCGTACCTCCCGCAATGACGATTTTACCGCGCATTTACCTGTAATCGCATGAACAACTATTTCGCCCTTCGGCACCCTTTCTTAGCACACTTATCCAAAACTACAAATTAAGCGCCTTTTTAATCGTATAAAATGTCGTTCTAAGGGAAAAAACTCCATGGCTCATCGAAGAGGCATCACTGCCGCCGGAGCCGTTCCTTCAAATAGAGTTCGGTTTCTTCATTGATGCGGTAATACGTTTCCTGTTCCTGCTCGGCCTGCCGATCGGTAAAAAGGATGCCATAGAGGTGGTCCGTTTCATGTTGGAAAATCACAGCGGTGAAGCCCTCTATCATCTCCTCGTGCTGCATACCCTCGCTGTCCTGATAAGTGAGCCGTATGGTATAATTGCGCAGCACTTGCCCCATGGTGTCGGGGATGGAGAGGCAGCCTTCCAGCCCCTTTCGTAACAGTTTGGATCGCCACGTAATCTTGGGATTGAGGTATAACTCCATCGGTTCACCGGGCTTGTCGAACCGTTGTACCCAGATGAGATTGCGGTTTATGCCCACCTGAGGAGCTGCGATGCCCACCCCAGGCTGCAGCGAATCCGTAACGGAAAGGAACATGCGCCTGGCCAGCAGGGGAAGCAGCGGATCGCGGTAATCGATATCCACCGACGGCGTCCGTAGCACCTGTTCTTCTGCGGCTACCGTATCCTGGATAACCCGCATCAGTTGCGTTGTATCGCCCGACAGGATAAGTTCGTGTTCCACGGCGGTAAGTGGTTTTGGAGGGATGATGGAATGCGGCCGCTCCCGGATAGGACCTGTGTATGTTTTTTCACCCGCCTTAATGGCAAAGGACAAAAAGTTCTCGGCAGGCGGAACGGGGCACCGATAGCCGCTGCTGTATGCGCAATAGGGGTTGTATGCCGTGTTGAAATCGATAGTAATGCTGCCGTTGTGGATATCGTTTACAGACAGGTCGATATAACGACCTCCGCCATAGGTTTCCCCGCCGTTGGTCTCGTCGGTAAAGGGCAGGAACAGGTGGTTACGGTAACGTGGGTCGGGGAATAGATCCAAACTGCGGTATAATGTCAACGCTTCTTCGTGTCCTTCCAAATGAAAGCTGACTTTGGCATACCGGATATAGCTTTTACTAGTGCCATCGGAAGTGGGCATCCGGAAGGGTTGCTCGCCGTGCAGCAGTTCAACGCGGCCGGCAACGACATACATACTATCAGGATCATAATGGTGTATGTGTCGTATATCTTCGGCTGTCACTGGGGCGCTTGGATCTTTCCCAAACTGCTCCAGTTTCAGTTGCCGGAGCGCCCGTACGCTGTCCACGTTATATTGTCCGTTTGCCAGCTGCGCCATGCCGGACAACACTACCACTACTAACAGTAATTTCGAAATAAATGAATGGAACATCTCGCTGACGACAGTTAATTAAAGACGCACAATAATACAATATTTCTTCGTTATTCTTTCGGGCACCGATTTGGGGTTCAATTGCAATTTATTCATCAAAACATTATATTAGTTAAGGTATAACAGTGTTTTACGTGGAAACCAACTAAGGTATGTCACTATTAATGCTGCAAAAGTACTATTTGAAGACATTGCCACATGATGTTCGTATTACCCCTGGGCCATGGAGGTATTTTGGTATTATCTCGCTCGTAGTGAGTCCAGGGTGAGTCCAGAGTGAGTCCAAGGTGAGTCCAGGTTTTTTATGGTAAAACCTGGACTCACCTTGGACTTGTTACGGATTCTATATGAGATCATAGCAAAGCAAGTACGGGCTAAGTATACGTTGTGTACGAAGCCGGTACAGCATAGGATAATCAGGACAACCGGGATAATTGAACGAAGAATTCTAAAACCAGAAACCAGGACAATCTAACTGCGAAATATACCCGAAAATTCATTGATGCCGCCACGCAGATGACCGACAACCCTTAAAACAAGGCCTGCTGTTTGTAGGGGCTTTCGTGCTCCAGCAGCCACTTTTTGCGCCATAGTCCGCCCGCATACCCCGTGAGCGATCCATCGCTACCGATGACACGGTGGCACGGCACCACGATCCAGAACGGATTCTGCCCATTGGCAGCGGCCACGGCACGGATGGCTTTCACGTCGCCGAGCCGCCTGGAAAGTTCCAGGTAGGATATGGTTTTCCCGTAAGGGATGTTAAGCAGTTCCTGCCACACACTTTTCTGGAAGTCCGTGCCTTTCAGGTTCAGTTGCAACTGAAAGGTCTGCCGTGTCCCGGAAAAATATTCCCGGAGCTGTTTGACGGCATCAATCAATTGAGGGGGAGTATATGCGGAAAGCTTTACCGTATCTTCTTTTAAGACGGAAACCGATACAATACCCGCGCTGTCGCCCTTGATGGCGGTGATTCCAAGCGGGGTTTGTATAAAAACTTCTTCCATGCGCTACGTTGGTTAGGACACACGGCTTTTACTGCATATCAAACAGGTGCTTTTCCGCGTGGTAAGATGACCGCACTAAGGGGCCGCTCTCCACGTATTTGAAGCCCATACGCAATCCGACTTCCTGGTAGTACTTGAATTGTTCGGGCGTAATCCATTCCACCACAGGATGGTGCGCCTTTGTAGGTTGGAGGTACTGCCCCAGGGTGAGGATATGTACACCCACATCGTACAGGTCGGTCATCGCCTCGATGACGTCGGCCTCGGTTTCGCCGAAGCCGAGCATGATGCCCGATTTGGTTCGCAAGCCGGCCGCAGAAATACGTCGCAGGCATTCGAGGCTGCGATCGTATTTGGCCTGGATACGCACTTCGCGTGTAAGTCGCCGCACGGTCTCCAGGTTGTGTGAAACGACTTCCGGCCGTACGGCCAACACGCGTTCGAGGTTTTCCCAGTGCCCTTTGAAATCAGGAATAAGTGTTTCCAATGTCGTATCGGGGCTTTCGCGGCGAATGGCATTCACCGTTTCGGCCCACACGGTGGACCCGCCGTCTTTCAGGTCGTCGCGGTCTACCGAGGTGATAACGCAATGTTTCACTTCCATCAGCTTCACCGATTGGGCCACACGGTTCGGTTCGTCCCAATCGACCGCCAGCGGCCGACCGGTGGCTACGGCGCAGAATGAGCAGGAGCGTGTGCAGATGTTTCCCAATATCATGAACGTGGCCGTACCAGCCCCCCAACACTCGCCCATATTGGGACAATTGCCGCTCTCGCAAATGGTATGCAGTTTATGCTCGTCTACCAAGCTGCGTACATGGCGATACTCTTTACCTACCGGTAATTTCACGCGCAACCAATCGGGCTTACGCTGCAGTTGGCTTGCTGGGATCACGGGAAGTTCAATCATAGGCACAAAGTTAAAGATTAATATCCAATTCCCGATACAGCGGTTCCTATCAAACAAGCAATCTGACGTTGCCATGAAATCTTCATTACACCGGAAATTTTGGTAACTTACGCAAAACAACTACTTTCGTATTACCAAATATAAATTAAATACAAAGCACCATGAGAAAATTAATCAGCACCGCTGCAATTTTAATGCTTATCGTTACACTGGGGTTTGCACAAAAGATGAAAGTCATATCCGGCGACTTCGCCTTCCTGAAGGGCCAGGAGACGGTTGTGACCAAATTGGATTTCAGTGAGGTGACATTTTACAATGACAACTTGTCCGAACAGGAGTACATTGACAAGCGGGTCAAGGAGATTGAGGAGAAAGACCCGGGTGAATCCGCCGCATGGGTTGAGGACTGGGAGTTATTCAAAAACGAGCGCTTCCTGGAGAAATTCACGACGGTAGCCACTGAAAATTCAAAGGCAAACATCCAATTCGTTACCGAAGGCAATTCGCCCTACACCCTTATCGTGAAAGCGACCTGGATTTATCCGGGCTGGTTTGGCGGGGTCATGAAGCAGCATGCAAAAATCAGTACCCTGTTACAGTTTGTCGAGTCGGGCAACCCCGATAACATACTCCTGGCCATCGAGGCTGATAAGGCGCCCGGAGATATCGCTTTTGTGGGCATACCGAACAACAACGACCGGATAGCGGAAGGGTTTGCCAAAACCGGTAAGTCGTTGGTTCGACTTATTGACAAAAAGTTGAAATAGGAAATAGTTAGATAGACTTTCCGGAGATAAAGAAAGGCCCTGAAACGGGGAGAATCAGGGCCTTCTAACTAACCAATTATAAACCTAAATTATGAAAAGACAATTTTACATGAGTACATAATCAACTTCTATGCCGAAAGCACCGGCCTTGTGTTAAAATTTGTTAAATGAATGTCATATCGGAAGTAACCTGACAGTTAAAGATCTTCCAATTTCTCCGCAGTGACTTCGGCCTTTATTTTGCCCTCCAATTCATCCATCAGATCGGGATTATCTAATAATAGCGTTTTTACCGCGTCGCGCCCCTGGCCAAGTTTGGTATCGCCATAGCTAAACCACGAACCGGATTTTTTGATGATATTGAAATCGACACCCAAATCGATGATCTCGCCCGCCTTTGAAATCCCTTCGCCGAACATGATATCAAATTCCGCGATACGGAAAGGGGGTGCCACTTTGTTCTTTACGATCTTCACTTTTACCCGGTTACCTGCCACTTCGTCTGCATCCTTTATCTGGGCCATCCGACGGATATCGAGCCGGACGGAAGCATAAAACTTAAGCGCATTACCGCCCGTTGTCGTTTCGGGATTACCGAACATGACCCCGATTTTCTCCCGCAATTGGTTGATGAAGATGCAGCAGCAATTGGTTTTGGAGATGGTACCGGTTAGCTTCCGTAATGCCTGCGACATCAGCCGGGCCTGCAATCCCATCTTGGAATCACCCATTTCGCCTTCGATTTCGCCTTTGGGCACCAATGCTGCCACAGAATCGATAACGATTACATCGATGGCGCCGGAACGGATCAGGTTGTCAGCAATTTCCAATGCTTGCTCCCCATTATCGGGTTGGGCTATCAACAGGTTGTCGATATCTACACCAAGTTTCCGTGCATAGTATTTATCAAATGCGTGCTCCGCGTCAACTATCGCTGCGATACCCCCTTTTTTCTGTGCTTCTGCAATGATGTGAGTAGCCAGTGTGGTCTTACCCGAAGATTCCGGACCGTATATTTCAATAACCCGGCCTTTGGGCACACCGCCAATTCCCAAGGCAATATCCAACCCGATGGAACCGGTTGAAATCGAATCAATTGGCTCCACTGCCGAGTCGCCCAATTTCATCACGGCACCTTTTCCATAAGATTTTTCCAGCTTATCTAATGTTAGCTGCAGGGCTTTCAGTTTTTCTTGACTACTCATTTTATTAGTAATTAGTTGGTCAAAGGTAATGATATTAATTTTTACTTGCTAATTTTTTTCGTTTTTTCTTTTGCGGCTTTTCCTAGCTTTGAGCGAACCTCTTTTTCATAATACCTACACATCCAGGTAATGGGACATTCCTCGCATTTGGGGGTTCGGGCCACACAAATATACCGGCCGTGCAAAATTAACCAATGGTGTGCAATGGCCAACGTATCTTCAGGTAAATATTTTACCAATTGTTTCTCAACAGCCAACGGTGTTTTGGCCCGGTCTGTCAAGCCAATCCGGTTGGCCACCCGAAACACGTGTGTATCTACTGCGATGGCAGGTGCATTGTACACCACAGATGCAATGACATTGGCCGTTTTGCGGCCCACACCAGGGAGTTTTTGCAGATCTTCTACCGATTGCGGCACCACGCTATCAAAATCGCTAACTAATTTCCGGGCCATGCCCACCAGGTGTTTGGCCTTGTTGTTGGGATAGCTTACACTGCGTATGTATGTAAACACTTCGTCAGGATTACTTGCAGCAAGGCTTTCTACCTCCGGAAACCGTTCGAACAAGGCTGGGGTTACCTGGTTGATCCGCTTATCTGTGCATTGTGCGGATAGGATAACCGCAACAAGCAACTCATAAGGATTCCGGTAATTCAGTTCGGTTTGGGCATCTGGATTGTGCGTAGAGAAATACGCCACAAAAGCCTGGTAGCGTTCTTTTTTAAGCATGTTCACCTTGTCTTACACCAAAGGCATGCGCTGGCTCCGGGAATACGAAGTAATCTTGCTGATGCTTCCCGGTTGCGGCTGACGAAGCAGCGTATCCAGTTCGTTTTTAAGCATGTCGTAAAACAGCTGATCATCCACATTCAACTGAATGACGTGGCGGTCTGATTTCCCAGAGGCCTCACGCGGAGAGATTGTTTGTGTATACGTTTCTGTCATAAGCGCGCTAGTTATTATATGGTATATAACGCCATTATCATGGAATTAGTATGCTGGACAGTCCGTCGTGTTTATTTTTTCGTTAGCCTGCCAGCAGCCTGTTCGGCCAATTCCATCGCGCGGTAAGCGTTTACAACGCCGCCGGTTACACAGATATCATTCATGGATACCCGCATATTGCGTCCATCAGGCCCCGCCACTTTCACACGTTGGTCTACCCGCGTAACGGATTGCATGATAATGCGCTTCACTTCCACCGCAGGTAGTTCCGGATAATAGGAGCGTATCAATGCAGCCAGGCCGGCAACGACGGGGGCCGCCATGCTTGTACCCTGTTGGTCTTTGTACGTAGACCCTGGCATGGTGGAGTGGATTTTCACCCCTGGCGCGAACACATCGACCGACCGGCGACCGTAGTTGGAAAAGGAGGCCACTAAATCTCCGTCGTTGTTCCATTGTGACGCCCCCACCTCTATCCAAGCGCTCGCCTCTCCTTTATTAATACCTAAGCTATCGACGAAGTTGCGATTGGGAAAATTCGGAGTGGCATCGTTGTCCTGACCGTCATTTCCTGCAGCATGGATAAGCAGCACATCGTTGTCCATGGCAAACCGAACAGCATCATCGACCACCGCTTTGTCTTTAGCGAATGCCTTGCCGAAACTCATGTTAATCACTTTGGCACCGTTCTCCACCGCGTAACGGATGGAGTTTGCCACATCCTTATCGCGCTCATCACCGTCCGGTACTGTTCGCAGTACCATAATACGCACGTCATCAGCCACGCCTTTGATGCCGATATCGTTGGTTCGCACCGCACCAATGATGCCCGCCACATGTGTGCCGTGGTCGGCATCCGGTCCGGTTACGTCAGCATTGCCGTAGTAGCGCTCGCGACTATTTTCGTAATCATCTCCCACAATATGCCGCGAATCAAATTCCTTGTTGAGGTGGTAGTCGACCTGATTGTTAAAATGTTCCACCCCGTCTTCGAGGTCCGTGTAGAATACGCCAAAATCGGGTTCGTCTTTCAGCTCTTTTTTGACAATCCGCAGTGCCATTTTTTCAAGGTCGCCATCCGCTTTGTAATTATCAAAATCTGCCAGCGTAGGGTTTTCCTTACCTATCCGGGCCACCATCGAATCTACCACGCGCTTCAACCCGGTGTAGCTGACCTGGCCAAAGCGGGCTTCCTGCGTTTTGTTAGCATAGTAGGTGACCATTTTCTGGTACTCGGCAAATTCCCGTCGCTCCTCGCCGCTCATCGGCGTACTGGGCAACACGGAAACGTATCGGGGTTCGAGTTCCCTAACGAGACGGGTTACTTCCAGATTGTCGTAATGTACATTCTCGCCATTGGGATTGCCAATGAAATTCCACCCGTACCTGTCGTTTATATACCCGTTGCCATCTTCATCCGTTCCGGTGGCGGCGCTGTCTTTCTCGTTGATCCAGATAATGTCTTTCAGGTCCTCATGGTTCACATCCACGCCCCCATCGATTACCGCTACCACCACGGTGGTGCTTTTCTTGCCGTTCAATAACTGCTCGTACGCTTTTTCGGTACTTATACCCATTACGCCGTCGCGTTCGTAATCGAGGTTAAACCAATTCGCCGGCGGGGTGTCTTTTGTTTGTCCGAAAGAAAGTATAGGAAACAGGAGGAGAAGGAATGCGCTGCGCAATTTCGAAAACGCCATATAGTATACTATTTTAGTGTGCCGGGCAAACTTACTAAATTATTAATCATGTGCCTCAGCGTATCGTTCCTTATTTTGATGGTAATTGGAGCAAAAGGTTTAATGGCTGGTTATGGTGTATCCGCTGGCGTGCTTTTTTCCTGCGCTTCTTTTTTTCGCTCCTCGAAATTCTGGACGGCATTCTTACTGGCCCTGATGGAAGCGGCTACTGCGCCGATGACGAGCAACGTCACAATGATAATACCCCAAATCCCTTTACGGCGATCCTGCTTCATCAGCCAAATGAGGAAGACGATGAGGGGTATGGCAAAAATCAAGATAAAAAACCAGCTTGCTCCTGTCATGCGGGCAAAGGTCGGAAGAAAACCGACGGCATGCAAATAGATTTGTGGACGCACGCGGATATCGTTAAACATTTTACGAATACGCTTGCAATTACCAACAGTTTTTCATTATATTTCCTCCGAGCAAATTAGCTCTCATTGGCGGAGGAGAGCACGGCAAAATTTCCTTTTTTATTTAAGAAATTTTACCTAAGTTTGGCACCTTAATTGCAGCACAACGCTGTATACAAATAGGATGAACACAAAAAATATAATAGCTCTATCTGCCGTGCCTTGCTTTCAGCATCGCATGATGTGCTTTTTTTGTGAACTGTCAACAGCCGAAAGACCGGTTCTCCGGTTGCGACGACCCATATTGCCCCGGGCTTAATAAGGGGCATACCTCTCCGATAAGTGTACGATAAGAAGTCCATCCGTACCAATTAATCCATGTTATTTTTAAGTTATTTAAACAGTAAGACACAACTTAGGTTGTTTGTTTTCAATTTTCGGGGTCGTTATTCCAATGGAGCTTTCAGACTTTAATATTATCCCAGCTACCGAAGCGTATGTCGATTACGCCCAACAGATTTGTGACGAGATGGCAGAATCTGCCAAGGCCCGTGGCACGGGTATCGCCCGGCGCAGCCCGGAATATGTAGCCAATAAAATGCGCGAGGGCAAAGCGGTTATTGCATTGCGCAAGGCTGACAAGGCATGGGCGGGATTTTGCTACATCGAAACATGGAGCCATGGCGACTTCGTGGCCAACTCCGGACTGGTCGTCAACCCGGAATTCCGGAAGGTTGGATTGGCCAAGGCCATAAAAAAACGTATCTTCGACCTCTCCAGGGAGAAATACCCCAAGTCAAAGATATTCGGGCTCACCACGGGGCTAGCCGTGATGAAAATCAATTCCGATTTGGGCTATGAACCCGTCACGTATGCGGAGCTTACGCAGGACGAGGAGTTTTGGAAGGGCTGCCAAAGTTGTGTAAACTATGACATCCTAACCATGAAGCAGCGTAAAAACTGCATGTGCACGGCCATGCTTTGGGACCCGGTGGAAAAGGAAAAGGAGCTTCGGGAACGGATTGAAATGAAGGCCAAAGCAAAAGAGCGGCTGAAGCAGATCACGAAAAAATCGTCGCTGCTGAAACGGATTGAGGCCAGGCTCTGGAAATCTACAAAAAAAATGGTGACAGCATTTATTGCTCGGCACCCGAAGACGGTATAAGTTAAATAATTGAAACCAATAGATAATCAATGAAGAAAGTCGTATTAGCGTTTAGTGGCGGATTGGACACCTCGTTTTGCTGTATTTACCTATCCAAAGACCGGGGGCTGGAAGTCCACTCGGTCATTGTCAATACCGGTGGCTTTTCCGCGGAAGAGCTTGAGCAAATTGAAAAGCGCGCCTATGCCCTTGGGGTCAAGTCGCACGCCGTGGTTGATGAAACACAAGACTATTACGATAGTAGCATTAAATACCTCATCTTTGGCAATGTACTGAAAAACGGCACTTATCCCTTATCGGTTAGTGCCGAACGGGTGAGCCAGGCCACTGCCATAGCCAACTACGCCAAAAAGATAGGTGCGGAATATGTCGCACACGGCAGTACCGGTGCCGGCAACGACCAGGTACGGTTCGATATGATTTTCAACACCATCATCCCCAACGTGGAGATCATCACCCCTATCCGTGACCTCAAACTGAGCCGTGAAGCCGAAATTGAATACCTCCATAAACATGGCGTGGAGTACAATGCGGAAAAGGCCAAGTACTCCATCAACAAGGGCATTTGGGGCACATCGGTAGGCGGAAAGGAAACACTCACGTCTCACGAAACACTGCCGGAGGAGGCTTGGCCGACACCGGTTTCGGCAACCGAGCCACGCCGCATTACGCTGACCTTCGAAAACGGTGAGCCCATAGCCTTGGACGGCAACCGGATAGGGCCGGTGAAAGTCATCCAGGAGTTACAGGCTATCGCTCAGCCGTATGGCATTGGCCGGGACATCCATGTTGGCGACACCATCATCGGCATCAAAGGCCGGGTGGGTTTCGAAGCCGCGGCACCGCTCATCATCATCAAAGCGCACCATACGCTCGAAAAACATGCGCTGACCAAATGGCAGTTGAGCTGGAAAGACCAGTTAGCAGCTTTCTATGGTAACTGGATGCATGAGGGACAAATGCATGATCCCGTGATGCGCGATATCGAAGCGTTTCTTCAAAATTCGCAACAAACGGTATCGGGCGAAGTGTTTGTGGAGTTGCATCCGTACCGGTTCACGGTGATTGGTATCGAATCGGCACACGACCTCATGTCTAATGCATTTGGCAGCTATGGTGAAATGAACAATACCTGGAGCGGGGATGATGTGAAAGGTTTCTCCAAAATATTCGGCAACCAGGTTTCTATATGGCATAAAGTGAATGGAGGTAAGTAGATGGAAAAAATCAAAATAGGCATTATCGGTTCGGCAGGTTACACGGGCGGCGAATTGCTGCGGATACTCATCTACCATCCCCATGCAGACATTGTGTTTGCGCATAGCGGCAGCAACGCAGGTAATAAGGTATCCGATGTGCATACCGATCTGCTGGGCGATACCGACCTGCGGTTTTCCGAAACCTATCATAGCGATATCGATGTACTTTTCCTTTGCGTTGGCCACGGCGACGCGCGCAAATTTCTTGAGGCCAATGCGATTGCACCTCATGTGAGGATTATTGACCTTTCGCAGGATTACCGACTGCGTGCCAACAGGGAGCATCAGGGGCAATCGTTCGTTTACGGCCTACCCGAGTTGCAGCGTGATGCTATCCGGCAGGCCCAACACGTTGCCAACCCGGGTTGTTTTGCCACAGGTATCCAACTGGCACTATTGCCATTGGCGGCCGCAGGTTTGCTTACCAACCAAATCCACATCAATGCAACAACAGGTTCAACCGGTGCGGGGCAGCGGCCAACAGCCACTTCGCACTTCAGCTGGCGGAGCGGAAACCTGTCAATATACAAGGCCTTTTCACACCAGCACCTCCAGGAAATCAGTGAATCGCTGACGCAACTGCAACCGGGTTTCCTTCCCGAAGGTGACGCCCCCCTGCTGCAACGGGCCATGCAACGCATCAGCATCGTCCCCCAGCGGGGCAATTTCCCACGGGGTATCCTGTCGGCGGTTTATTTGGATTGCGACCTGAGTGAGGAAGACGCCCGTGAGCGTTTTCAGGCATACTATGCCGAACATCCGTTTACACACATCAGTGATACGAACATCGACCTCAAGCAGGTCGTCAACACGAACAAGTGCATCTTACAGGTCGAAAAACATGGCGGCAAGCTGCTTATCACCAGTATCGTAGATAACCTGCTCAAAGGTGCCAGCGGCCAGGCCGTACAGAACATGAACTTGATGACCGGGCAGGACGAAACCGCCGGGCTCCGGTTGAAAAGCGTAGGGTTTTAGGTTATGTTTACCGCCATTAATGATTATGTCAATCGTTGCGGTGTCTTCTCGCCGGAAGATATGGTGGTATTCAACGACCTCCTCAAACCGAAAACGATCAAAAAGAAACAACTGCTGCTCCGTGAGGGAGAGGTATGCAATTTCGAGGCATACATCATAAGCGGTTGCCTGCGTACGTTTTACATCGACGAAAATGGCAGCGAGGTTATCCTGCAATTTTCTGTGGAAGACTGGTGGGTAAGCGATATCGGCAGTTTCCATGACCGTACCCCGTCGTTGCTCTACATCGAGGCTATCGAGGATAGCGAACTGCTCACCCTCAACCCCGCCAGCAAGGAGGAACTATTGACCCGCCTGCCACAATTCGAACGGGTATTCCGCCTGATGATCCAACGCCACCTATCCGCATTGGAGCGCCGGCTTATACGTACCATTGCCAAAACGGCGGAAGAGCGGTATGTTGAATTTATCAAGCAATACCCGAAGATAGCGTTGCGGGTTCCGCAACATTACATCGCATCTTACCTGGGTATGACTCCCGAATTCCTGAGCAAAGTGCGGCGTCGATTGGTCACGCGCAAAGATTAACACTTGCACCGTATAGAACGATAAGGTGCCTTAAAAACGGAACGGCACTGAGGAGGATCGCTCAGTGCCGTTCTTTTTGCTTAAAACTAAACATCAAAAAAATAGGCTTATAATCGGTTAGTGCATTTCTCCAGTTTTAAGACCCGGACGTCTACCACTAATTTATGTTTACAATATCGAGTAATTCATGATTCACTCACCTTAATCAAACCAGGCTAAAGGCATTTGAATCAAACCATTTTCCCCTTTGTTGGTTACAAACGTAACAATATAAACGATACCTGCAAAGGTTTTTTTAAAAAATAAGTGAGTAAACACTCACCATAAAATATGCTTAATCAATTTAGCAAATCCTGAGACTTTTTCCGTACGAATGGTTTAGACGGAACGCTGGTGTGCCGCTATGCCGCCAGGACGAAATTACATCATCTTGTATGCGATTACGGAGCATTTTACTAAGTTTGGCATTGAAAATAGATTTAGCTACAGAATGAAGATTTGGCAAAAAAATACAGACGTAAACGACTTTGTGGACCACTTTACCGTCGGTAACGATCGGGCGCTTGACTTACAGCTTGCGGCGGCCGATATTTTGGGTTCGCTGGCACATACGCGTATGCTGCACAGCATCGGGTTGCTAGACACTTCGGACCTCGCCACAGTCCAGGCAGGTCTGCGGGAACTGTATGGGGAGGTCACCGCCGGCACATTCACTATTGATGACGGCGTTGAAGATGTACACTCGCAAGTGGAACTGCTACTCACGCAGCGGGTAGGCGAGGCGGGCAAAAAGATCCACAGCGGCCGCTCGCGCAATGACCAAGTACTCGTAGACCTCAAGCTATTCTTCCGAACCGAGATCGAAAACCTCGTGACGCATACGCGTGCGCTATTCGATAAACTGACCTCACTTAGTGAAATGCATAAAGCTGTATTGCTTCCTGGCTATACGCATTTACAAATTGCCATGCCATCGTCTTTCGGCCTCTGGTTTGGTGCTTATGCCGAGAGCCTGGTTGACGACCTGGCATTGTTGCATGCTGCCTGGACCGTTTGCAACAAAAACCCGTTGGGGTCCGCTGCGGGTTACGGCTCTTCATTTCCGTTGGATCGACGGATGACCACCGATTTACTTGGGTTTGACGACCTCAATTACAACGTGGTTTATGCGCAGATGGGCCGGGGAAAGACCGAGCGGGTTTTAGCGCAAGGAATGAGTGCTATCGCTGCCACGTTGGCTAAGTTTGCCATGGACGCGTGCCTTTATATCAATCAGAATTTCGGGTTCATTTCATTCCCCGACCACCTCACCACCGGATCGAGCATCATGCCGCACAAAAAAAACCCGGATGTATTTGAATTGGTACGGGGCCGGTGCAACAAAATACAGGCGCTCCCGAACGAAATTGCCTTGATGACAACTAACCTTCCTTCGGGCTATCACCGCGATTTGCAGTTGCTTAAGGAAAACCTGTTCCCCGCGTTCCGATCACTCAACGAGTGCCTTGAAATCACGACGTTTATGCTTGAGCATATCGAAATCAAAAAGAACATCCTCGATGACCCCAAGTACGACTATCTGTTCAGCGTGGAAGTGGTCAATGAAGAGGTACTCAAGGGTGTGCCCTTCCGGGAAGCATACCGCAACATCGGACTGGCCATTGAGGAAGGCTCCTTCAGTCCGCAAAAAGCGGTAAACCACACCCACGAGGGGAGTATAGGCAACCTATGTACAACTGAAATCCGGGGGGCATTCGACCGCATGGTTGAGCGATTCGGTTTCCATCATGTACACAGCGCTTTAAGCGCACTACTGGCAGATAAGTAAGGAAAAATCGGCCAGTCTATTTAACCACCGAGAATCGATACCTGGTTTCCGACTGGAACACCTGGCCCGGCAACAGCAGCGTAGTCGGAAACTCCGGTTGGTTGGGCGCATCGGGAAAATGCTGGGTTTCGAGGCAAAAGGCGCCGTGCTTATCATATGACTTACCACGCTTTCCGGTGTCCTTACCGGTCAGGAAATTACCCGTATAAAGCTGTATCCCCGGTTCGGTGGTATGCACGTCCATACGGATACCGGTGAGCGGCGATGTCACCGTGGCAATTGACGCTCCGGCAGCCACCGTTCCGGGGCGCAGTATGTAATTATGGTCATAACCATGGCCAATACGCAATTGCTCATCGGACTCATTTATATCGCTGCCGATAGGCCTGGCGGTGGTGAAATCGAATGGTGTTCCGGTCACGCTGGCAACCTCGCCTGTCGGAATCTGGTTTTCGTCTACCGGCAGGTATTCGTCTGCGGCTATGGATAGTACATGGTCAAGCACGTCGCCATTACCTTCGCCGTTGAGATTGAAGAATGCATGATTGGTCAGGTTGATTACAGTAGGCTTATCCGTTTCAGCCCGATAGTTGATAACCAGCTCATTATCGTCAGTAAGACGATATTTAACCATAACGGACAGTTTCCCCGGAAAACCCTCCTCGCCGTCGGCGGCTACGTAGTAGAAATCCGCTTTTTCCCGATATACCACACGATGATCCCATACACGGCTATGAAAGCCCCTGGAGCCACCGTGCAAGGCATTCGGCCCGTTGTTGGGCTGGATGTTGAATGTTTCCCCATCAATGGTAAAGCGACCATTCGCAATGCGGTTTGCAAACCGTCCCACCGTTACGCCATGATAAATCTCATCGGCAGCAACGTACGCCTGTATCGTATCAAAACCCAGCACCACGTCGACTGGATTTCCGGTGTTATCGGGTACGATAAGGCCAACGATACGCGCACCATAATCAGAAAGAGCTACCGCCATTCCCCGGTTGTTTTCAAGTCGGATCAAGTGCGTAGGCGCTCCGGAAATTTGGCCCTCAAATTGGTTTTCTTCGGGTAGTTTGTAGGGTTTCATAATTCGATATAATGACAGTTAATCGTTAATAATACTTGTACCGGCAGATATATTGGCAATGTATGCCTGTGCCGTTCTGCCTGTTTTTTCCTTATATGCAGCAATGACGGTATTGACCACCGTTTGAACCTGATCTTTCTTTACCAGATTAATGGTACAGCCCCCGAACCCGCCACCCATCATACGTGCGCCCAGTACCGCATCATCATTCCGCACCAGGTCGACCAACGTATCCAACTCGCTGCAGCTGACTTCATATAAGTGCTGGAGGCCGTCGTGCGTTTCAAACATACGTTTGCCGAAAGCCACGAAATCGTTGTTTTTTAAATCGTCGCATCCGTCTTGCAGACGTTTAATTTCAGCAACCACATAGTGGCAACGGTTATACACGATGGCATCCATTGGTTTCACGTACTCATCCAACTGACGGATGGTTGCATCGCGCAGGCTTTTCACCTGTGGGTGGCGCTGCTGAATCCATGCCACACCACGTTCGCATTGCTCCCGACGCTCATTATAGGCCGACGACGCCAGCGAATGCTTTACCTGGGTATCAAATAGCACAATGCATAGATCGGGACTATTGAAGGGAATATATTCGTAAGAGAAATCCGCGCAATCCAGTTTAATCAGTCGCTGTTCCTGCCCAAACACACTGGCAAACTGATCCATCAAGCCACATTTTACGCCTACAAATTCATTTTCTGCTGCCTGTGCTGTGAGGGCAATGTCCAGGCGGTGTATGCCAAGGTCAAAGAGCTCGTTTAAGGCAAACGCCGTAGCACATTCTAACGCTGCGGACGACGAAAGTCCGGCGCCCTGCGGAATATCGCCCCCAAACACCAGATTGAATCCCGCCAAATGATGCCCACGTTGCTGCAATTGCTGTACAACCCCCAAAATATAGTCGGGCCATAAAATCGGCGACCGTTCCAGCACGTCGAGATTTACGTGATAAAGTTGTTGCTGATCCAGTGCATATAGTTCAATGGCATTGTCTTCGCGCTTACCGATCGCCACAATGATGTTTTTGTCTATCGCGGCAGGGAGCACCAATCCCTGATTATAGTCGGTATGCTCGCCGATGAGGTTTACCCGGCCGGGCGAACGCACCAGCAGGGGTATGTCGCTGTATCGTTCACGATACTTTTCGTATACGGCATCCTGCAAGGAAATCGTCGTTATTGTACTCATGTAACGTCCGTCAAAATGAGGGCTAAAAGTACACAAAAAATAAGGTAGTGCAAAAGTTGGCTGTTTTCGCCGGCAATGAGTTTCGCCAATTTAATAGTTGTGAAAAATAACCAACATCATTAAGTTTGTAAAAAAGCCAGTCTATGCGCCAGTTGATAGCCCTTTTCTGGATGGTTGCACTTTGGGGTGCCAACGTCCTTGCCCAGTCGGCCGAAGCCGATTATATTCGCCAACACTACACGAAAATCGAACGTTATATCCCGATGCGTGACGGTGTGAAACTATTTACCTCGATTTACATCCCGAACGACAGGGGCCAGTCCTACCCGTTTTTAATCAGCCGCACCCCCTATACGGTGGCACCTTATGGTGAGAACCAGCTTAAGACCACCCTCGGACCAGACTCGGCATTTGCCCGCGAAGGATATATTTTCGTCTACCAGGACGTGCGGGGGAAATGGATGAGTGAAGGAACGTATAAGGACATCCGGCCGCATATAGCCGATAAAAAGGAGAACCAAGATATTGACGAAAGCAGCGATACGTACGATACCATCGACTGGTTGCTGCAAAACATCCCCAACAATAACGGGCGTGCGGGTATTTATGGCATCTCATATCCGGGCTTCTATGCTACCGCCGCACTACCCGATGCGCATCCTGCATTGAAAGCGGCATCGCCCCAGGCACCTGTTACCGACTGGTTCAGAGGCGATGACTTCCACCATAATGGTGCCTTTTTCCTGATGGATGCCTTTAATTTTTACAGCCGCTTTGGCGTGCCGCGGCCTGTCCCGCTCACTCCCGACCAATTCCACGGCGGGGTAACATTTGATTATCAGGATAATTACCAGTTTTTTCTGGAGCTCGGTGCGCTGCCGCATGTAAAAGAGCGCTATTTCGGCGACAGCATTGCCTTCTGGAACGACCTTATGCAACACGGCACACTCGACACGTTTTGGCAAGCCCGCGAGATTGCCCGGCACCTTACCGGCATAAAGCCAGCGGTGATGACCGTGGGCGGCTTCTTCGATGCCGAAGATGCACTTGGCCCGTTCGAAGTTTATAAAACCATTGAGGCCAATAACCCCGGAGCGGCGAATTATCTAGTCATGGGACCATGGTTCCACGGCGGATGGGTACGTAGCACGGGCGATTTCTTCGGCGATATCCAGTTCCATAAGCCCACCAGCGCCTGGTACCAGCAGCAGCTACAGCTGCCATTTTTTAATCATTACCTGAAAGATAAAGGTCGTTTCGATGCCGCCGATGCCACCATCTTCATTTCCGGCAGCAACGAATGGCAACATTTTGACACATGGCCACCGCGGCAAACCACGTCGCGTGCACTTTATCTTCATGCAAACGGTAGCCTGAGTTTTGAAAAGCAGATGGAGGAAGGCTATGATGAATACGTGAGTGACCCTGCATCGCCGGTGCCGTATCAGGCAGGCATACAACAAAAACGTACGCGGGAGTATATGGTGGATGATCAGCGCTTTGCGGCACGCCGTCCGGATGTGCAGGTGTATCGTTCCGAGGTGCTCACAGCGGATGTTACCCTTGCCGGCCCTCTGGTTGCCAACCTGTTTATATCGACAACAGGCACTGACGCGGACTATGTTGTGAAACTTATCGACGAATATCCCATGGATACAACTGCCGCAGGAATGGGCTACGAGGGTAGGAACCTCAGCGGCTATCAAATGATGGTGCGCGGCGAAGTACTCCGCGGAAAGTTCCGTAACAGTTTCGAACAACCGGAACCCTTCATTCCGGGCGAGATTACACCGGTGAGCTATCGCCTGCCCGATGTGGGCCATACCTTCAAGAAGGGGCACCGCATCATGATACAGGTGCAAAACTCGTGGTTTCCGCTGGTGGATCGTAACCCGCAGCAATTCCTCGATATTTATCATGCTACAGACGATGATTTCATCAAAGCCGTCCATCGTATCTATCATGGAGGCAACCATGCATCGCACCTCAGTGTGGAAGTGTTATAGATTTTGGTATACCTACCCATGCCTCCAGTTCCGCTATCCGTTTATTGCACAACTCACCTGCAATCCGCAATAAGGTAGAGGCGCGGTAATAAAGCGTCCAAGCTTCCTCTTCGCTTACCGTGAAACCTGCGGCATACCGGCTGTCCATGTAGCTGCTTTTGAGCAGGTTGAAAAGCGTCTTGTCTTTTTGGTTGTCTCGCGGAAATACGGTGGCAATTTCGGGTGCCAACGTACAGCACTGCTTGAGCATCCAAGCCAGGTTATGTGTATTGGGCCGCAGGTATAACATCACCTTGAGCATGGCTTTGCATGCCTGCTCTACGGCCTGGTGTATCATGAATACCGCCATATTGAATTTATGCTCCATCATACAATAACCGGCACAATCCATAAATTGGCAACTGTTGTTGAACCATCGCCGCCATCCCTCCCTCGTCTGCAACAGCAAGGTCTCATGGCATACAAATTCCTTACGTGGGGGTAGGGTATTTGCATGGCTATAAAGCAGCGCACCACGTTTAAACACCTTGCATGTAAACGCATCGCCGGCGGCCAGGCGCTCCATCGCCTCGGCGTAAGCCATAACCACTGCTGTGTACTGGTGCTTATCCACGTCTACGCCATTAGCCAGGTGCTGAATATCGTGAATACCGCGTTGCTCACTGTCGTTATATACTAGCAAAAGGCTCGCTCTGAACCATTGTTTACTGGTTTTCGGGGTAAAACAATCGATGCATTGGGCTTCGTGTTGCTGTAGTGCGAAACAGAAGATAAATCGGGTGGCCAGTCGCTCGGCGAGCACTTTGGCCAAATTGCGCATCGTAACCTCTTGCGCAGCAGTGAGTTCATTGAGGTCGATATCCATAATAGCTGATTTTTTAATTTGTTTACCTTACCAACTTCATTAAGTTTGTATTTTGTTACGCCTACACAACAAAGATACTATCTTTAGATATGTTTTTAATATCAAATTAATATGAAATGAAAAATATTACAGAATCCATTGATTTACAATCAGAAAAAATCGGCCCTCGGCTCAAAGATATCCGAAACTCACTGGGAATGACGGTCGAGGAGTTTTATAGTCCACTAATGAAGGCTTTTAATAACGGTTCATCCATCGAAAACAACAAACGCAATTTAGGTAAGCGGCTGGCCAAAGATATTATCGAATATTACAACATCAATCCTGCGTATCTCCATACAGGCAAGGGAGAAAAGATCTTTAAAGTGCGGCCATACCACAAACGAACCTTTCAGCCACAACCCGCAGGGAATGAGGAGAGCGTACCTTTCTTTGACGTCAAACTTCCCCAGTTGCAAGCCGGCCTTCCTGATATTTTCAGTGAAAGCACACCAGCGTACTACGTAAATTACCGCCCTTTCAATGATTGTTCCGCTTACTTGCCGATCTATGGCGACAGCATGTCTCCCCGTTTTGTCAACGGCGAGATCATCGCCATAAAAGAGGTTTCCAACCGCGACGTTATTCTGTGGGGTGAAGCCTACCTTGTGGTTACTGACCACACAGCCAACAGCCTGATTACGGTAAAAATGCTGCATCAGCATGAAGATGCAGGCAAAATCATTCTTCGTGCCAGTAATCCGGCATACGCCGGCGATACCGTCATAGACAAAACCTCCATTACCCGCCTGTATATTATTAAGGGCAAGATTACCCGTCACCAATTATAACGAAACGCAGGCCGCAGTGGCAGACAGGACAACGGTCTGTGGGAATTTTAAATAAAATGCAAAAAATTCATCGCGTTCAGGATTTTTGGCATCCTTTTCGCTAATACCCCGATAGGTTTAGGTTGATAGCCCCTAACCCCATTGGGGCGGCCGTCCCGGCTTACGTCGGGACGGTTTTTTTTATCTCTTCTCTTATTTGAAAATCATTTCCTTAACTTAGTGCCTGTAGTACTCCTAATTAATTTAAAATAGCATTGCATCTCATGAAGAAAATCAGTTCATTCGTCGCTGTACTGTGCAGTATTTTAATCACCAATGCGCAGGAAGAGGCACGCTTGCTGCGTTTCCCGGCCGTATACGGCAATCAGGTGGTGTTTACTTACGCAGGTGATCTTTACGTGGCATCGACCGAAGGAGGGATGGCCCGTCGGATAACCAGCCATCCGGGGTATGAGCTATTCGCCCGCTTCAGCCATGACGGCAAGCATATCGCTTTCACTGGCCAATACGACGGCAATACCGAAGTATTCGTTATTCCTGCAACAGGTGGCGAGCCCAAACGCATCACATACACCGCCACCCTCGACCGGGATGATGTGGCCGACCGGATGGGACCCAACAACATCGTTATGGGCTGGACACCCGATGATCAACATGTGATCTACCGTGGCCGCGGCACCTCGTTCAATGCATTCAAGGGCAAACTCTACCTCGCCCCCCTAAGTGGCGACCTGAGCCAGGAGCTCCCCTTTTCCGTAGCATCTTGGGCGTCTTACAATGCCAACGGCACCAAGCTGGCGATGAACCGCGTATTTCGCGAATTCCGGACGTGGAAATATTACCGTGGGGGGATGGCCGATGATATCTGGCTGACTGACCTTACTACCGGAGAAACGGAAAACCTGACCCACAACCCGGCGCAGGATGTCTTTCCCATGTATTATAACGACAAAATCTATTTCGTGAGCGACCGCGAACGCATCGCCAACCTGTTTGTCTACGATACACAAACCAAACAAACCGAAAAGGTGACAAGTTTTACCGAGTACGATGTGAAATTCCCGGCATTGGGTGGCGACGCCATCGTCTTCGAAAATGGGGGCTACATCTACCTCCACAACCTGCTGACGGGTCAAACGCAACAGCTGCACATCACCATTGCCGAGGATTTTGCAACGGGCCGATCCAGGCAAGTGGACGCGTCTGAATTTGTGTACAGTGCCGACCTGGCACCCGATGGTAAGCGGGTCGTATTTGGTGCGCGGGGTGATGTCTTCACCGTGCCGGCCAAAACCGGCGTAACCCGTAACCTGACACAAAGCAGCGGGGCGCACGATCGCAATGTGGGGTGGAGTCCCGACGGTCGGTGGGTAAGTTTCATCTCCGATCGCACAGGAGAGGACGAATTATACATCCAACAACAGGACGGCACTGCCCCCGCCAAGCAACTTACTAAAGGAGGCGGGGCATATAAGTTCGACCCCGTATGGAGCCCGGATAGCAAATACCTGCTCTATGGCGATCGCAGCCAGCACCTGTATGCCGTGGATGTCCAGTCGGGCAATAGCACCTTGATTACCCAGGCCGACGAAGGCACCGTAGGTTCCTATACGTTCGCGCCCGATAGCAAATGGATTGCTTACACCCTTCCGGGCAGGGCCCGCGAATTTACGGTCATCAACCTTTTCAACCTCGACAGCAAAAAGACCATCCCCGTAACAGATACATGGTATAACAGCGGCCAACCCGAGTTTAGCCCTGATGGCAAATTACTATATTTCGTATCGCAGCGCGATTTCAGCCCCACATATGGCAGTACGGAGTGGAACCACGTGTATAACGACATGAGCAGGCCGTATTTCGTGCGGTTGAGTGCCGCCGCCAAATCACCGTTTGCGGAAAAAAGTGACGAGGTATCCATAAAAGACAACAATGGGGATGACGAAAAGGACGATGGCGACAAGAAAGACAAGGCATCAACGGCCAATGATGTTACCGTAACAGTAGATGGAGAGGGATTAGCCGACCGTATCGAAAGCCTTCCGGTAACACCGGGCTCCTATTTCGGACTCGTTGCTACCGATGACGGACTGTACTATTCCAGTCGGGCCCGCGGAAACAGTGGATTCAAGTTTTTCAGCCTTGAAGATAAAAAGGAAACGGATATCGGTAGTTTCGGGAATTACAGTGTAACCACAGACCGGAAAAAAATCCTGATCCGGACCAATGACGGGTTTTTCATCGAAAACCTGAGCAAATCGAAAATCACCCCATCTAATAAAGTTGACCTGGGCGGACTGAAAGTGACGGTAGACCTAAAAGCGGAATGGAAGCAAATTTATAATGAAAGCTGGCGCCAGATGCGCGATTACTTCTACGACCCCCATATGCATGGCGTAGACTGGAAAGCGATGCATGACAAATATGCGCCGCTGCTGCCCTACGTAAACCACCGCGATGACCTCACTTACCTCATCGGCGAGCTGATCGCTGAGTTGAATATCGGCCATGCTTACGTAAATAGCGGTGACCGGCCCGAAGTGGATCGGATTCCTATGGGATTATTGGGTGCCACGTTGAGCCGGGATGAGCGTGGTTATTACCGTATCGACAGCATACTTTCCGGCCAAAGCTGGAATAAAGAGTTGGTATCGCCGCTACGTGCCCCTGGCGTAAATGCCAAAGCGGGCGAGTACATCATCGCTATCAACGGTACATCGATGAAGGACGTGGACAATATTTACCAAACGCTCGTCGCCAAGGCCGGGCGGATGGTGGAGGTCGAGATTAACGGGACCGCATCTGAAAACGGAACACGCAAGGTATTGGTGAAGCCCATCAGCGACGAGTCCGCACTGTACTACCACGAATGGGTGCAACAGAACATTGCGAAAGTCACTGCGGCGAGCGATGGCCGTATTGGCTATGTACATATCCCCGACATGGGCCCCGAGGGCCTCAACCAGTTTGCCCGCTACTTCTACCCGCAATTGGATAAAGAAGCCCTTATCATCGACGACCGCGGCAATGGCGGTGGTAACGTATCGCCCATGATCATCGAGCGGCTACTCCGCAAGCCGGGTCTGGGCACCATGCGACGCAACAGCAAAACGGCGTCCATCAAGCCGGATGCGCATGTGGGACCAAAAGTTTGCCTCATCGACCAATATTCGGCATCCGATGGTGACCTCTTCCCTTGGCAGTTCAAGTATTACGGCATCGGTCCGCTTATTGGCCAACGCACCTGGGGTGGGGTAGTGGGGATCAGCGGCTCCCTACCGTTTATCGATGGCGGCGATATGCGCAAACCCGAATTCGCACATTTCGCGGCGGATGGCTCGTCGTTCATTATCGAAGGAGAGGGCGTACACCCGGATATTGAGGTCGCCAACGACCCCTACCAGGAGTATCAGGGCAACGATACGCAACTGGCGCGCGGCATCGATGTATTGCTGGAGAAACTAGCTGAGGGTGGTGCAATGGGTGTGCCGGCGATTCCCGACTTTCCCGATAAATCAAAGTAATCAAGCTTCTCTTCGGTGGCTCTGCGCATTAACCCGTAAAGCCACCGAGGGCTTTTTCAATTGTTACACTTATATTAAGCCGGTAAACCAAGCAGGGTAAACACCCAGCAACAGGGTAATCAGCGCAGCTAGGAAAAATACGGTACGGTACGGTCCGCTAACGGCTACCACATCACGGTCTATCGGCCTGAAATACATCGCTACAATGACGCGGAAATAGTAGAAAATCCCCATGGCAGCATTGATAACCGCAAGCACGACCAACAGTACCTGGTAATCTGCCAATACACCCGAGAACATCATGAATTTGCCCACGAAACCTGCGGTAAGCGGTATACCCGCGAGTGACAGCATGGCGATGGTGATAACCAATGCTAAATAGGGATTCTTCTTGGCCAAACCATTGAATGCCTCGAAATGCTCACTTCCTGTTGCCTTTTTAACCAGAATGAGCGCTCCGAAGGCAATGATTGTCGATAGCGAATAGGCCGTGGCGTAAAACAACACCGAGTCGGCCGACGTGGTGCCGATGGCCACGATAGCGAAAAGCAAATACCCCGCATGGGAGATACTCGAATAAGCCAGCATCCGTTTTACGCTCTGCTGCACAATAGCCGTAATATTGCCTACAAAGAGCGTGATAATGGTCATCACCAGCAATACCGGCATCCAGAAGTCCTGCAACGGCACGAAACAGAAATAAAATAAGCGCAGGAAGCCCGCAAAGGCGGCGGTTTTTACCACCGTTGCCATGAATATCGTGACCAGTATCGGTGCGCCGTCATAGACATCGGGTGTCCAAAAATGGAACGGAGCAGCGCCTACTTTAAACGCCAGGCCCACAATCAGCAACAAGATGCCAGCATAAAACAGCGGAGACATCCCTTGAGGGTTGGATATCACGTAATCCTTAATGGCTGCCAGGTCGAACGAGCCACTGGCGCCGTACAGCAATGCAATACCAAACAGTAGAAACCCTGTGGAAAACGCACCCATCAGGAAGTACTTCAGCGCTGCCTCGTTGGATGCGAAATCCTTTTTGCGGATACCCGCCAGGATATACAGTGCAACCGACATAATCTCGATGCCGATAAACAGCATGGCCAGGTTATGAAACGACACCACGAGTACAGCTCCGGTTAGCGAAAACAGGATAAGCGCGTAATACTCGGCCACATGCGGACTGGATTTGTCGAAATAGTCTTTGGATAGCAATAACACCAATGCGGTCAATACCACACATATCACTGAAAAAGCGACGGCGAAATGATCGAAGAGGATCATGCCACTATACAGTGGTTTTGCCGTTGTACTCCATTGCACGCCATACATTACCACAGCAGCAACAAGTCCAATCAGCGAAACCGGCAACAATGCCTTCCGGGCCTTGAACAATCCCAGGTAAAGCACCAATATGGCTAACAAAGACAGCGTAATGATTGCACTCATGTTTCGTTAATTATCTTAGTCCTCGGGCAACTTACCCCAGGGTATTTATTCCTTTGTTCTATTTTACCAGACTAACTTTATTGACCAACTCCGTCACAGCTGCCTCCGAGATATCAAGCAGCGGCTTCGGATACACGCCAATGCCGATCACCAATATGACCACGACGGCGAGCACCACCCATTCTGTTCCCTTGATGTCAGCAAAATTGCTTGTCTGGGTATTTGGCTCGCCCAGCATCACCTTCTGATACATCCGCAGCAAATACACGGCAGCAAGGATAATGGTAAGCCCACCGAAAACAGCATACCAGATGCCATATTGGTAAATACCGATCAATAACAGAAACTCACCGATAAACCCGTTGGTTACAGGCAGGCCAATAGCCCCCATTACAATTATTAAAAATATAATGGCCAGTACGGGTGCCGATTTGGCGATTCCGCCCATGGCAGCCAACTCGCGCGTGCCCAACCGGCGGGCGAGGATATCGGCGATAAAAAACAACCCGAGCACGCTGATGCCGTGGTTAATCATCTGGATGATTGCGCCCTGCAAGCCCTGCACATTCCAAACAAAAACGCCGGCTCCAATAAGTCCTACGTGCGCGATGGACGAGTAGGCAATCAGTCGCTTCGCATCGCCCTGCCTGAACGCAATGATGGATGCATAGACCACTCCGATTATACATAATATTAACGCCAACTGCCCGTAAGCGGCCACACCCAGTGGCGCAATCGGGATGAGCCAGCGAATAAGACCATATACCCCCATTTTGAGCATGATTGCCGCCAACAGCATCGTGCCGGCCGTAGGTGCCTCGGTATACGTATCGGGCTGCCAGGTATGAAAGGGGAAAATCGGCATCTTAATCGCGAAAGCAATAAAAAATGCCCAGAAAATCCACCGTTGGGTACCGGCATCGAGTGCCAGCTGATAGAACGAGTTGAGCGCGTAATCACCCGAAGGCACCTGTACGTGCAGGTAGATGATCGCGATGAGCATCAGCAAACTTCCGAAAAACGTATAGATAAAGAATTTGATATTTACACGGATGCGGTTCTCGCCGCCCCACAGGGCGCAGATGAAGTAAATCGGAATCAACGCAACCTCCCAACCCACGTAGAATGCGAAGGCGTCCAGCGCGGTAAAAACCAGCAGCAATCCTGCCTGCATAAACAATACCAACGCATAGAAGCCGCCTTTGTAGTCGTGGCTGAACGCCGACAGGATAATCAGAGGAATGAGCCCATTGGTAAGCAACACCAGCGGTAGGCTAATCCCATCGATACCGATATGAAAATGGATGCCCAAAGTGGGTATCCAGGCAAACCGCTGTTCAAACTGCATACTGGCATCCGGCACGAAGTTTACCAAAAAAGGGATGGTAAGCGCCAGCGAAAGCAGTGACACCAGCAGCGCCAGTTGCCTCGCTGCGCGTGCCTGCCGTACGAAAGCGAGCGCAAGGGCTCCAAGGACTGGAATTAACAGTAGTATAAATAGATTGTCCATGTACGCGATATAACTTCGTCTCGATTAACCGTTAAAAAAACCATAGGCCAATAGCGCCACAACGGCAATGACCATCATAAAGATATATGACCCCACGTTGCCGGTCTGCAGGAGTCGGATCCCGTTGCCCGACTCGCCAACGCGTTTACCCAAGCCATTCACCAGCCCATCGATCCCTGCCCTGTCTATAATCCGGTAGAAGAATACCGACAACGCATTGACCGGACGTACAATGATGGCATCATAGAGTTCATCCACATAAAACTTATGGTAGGAGAGCCTGGCCAACGGTCCACGAGGTGCATCGTCAGCGCCGGGCACAACACCTTTGACCGCGTACTGCCGATAGGCCATTACGGCCATAACGATGGCAGCCACCGCAGAAGCAGCCATGAGGACATACTCGGTGCTGTGGTCTAAATGAAACGCGCCAGTTACCGCCGTTGAATCAGCAAACACCGGGGAAAGGAAGTCCGCCAATGCATGCCCACCACCCAAAGCCGAAGGTACATTCAATAAGCCACCCACGGCTGACAGTACAGCTAGAATGACCAGGGGTATGGTCATAGTAGCCGGCGACTCGTGCAAATGGCTGGCCTGCACCGCTGTACCCCTGAACTCGCCAAAAAAGGTAAGGGATAGCATCCGGAACATGTAAAACGCCGTAAACAAAGCCCCGATAAACCCGAGTACCCACAGCACTTTATTTTCGGCAAACGCGTGGGCAAGAATTTCATCTTTGGAGAAGAAGCCGGATAATGGCGGTATCCCCGCAATGGCTATCGTGGCAACCAGCATGGTTACGTATGTGATGGGTAAGTGTTTTTTCAAACCGCCCATGCTGCGCATATCCTGCTCATCGCTCATGGCGTGGATTACAGACCCAGCTCCCAAAAACAAAAGTGCTTTGAAAAATGCGTGGGTGATGACGTGGAAAAAAGCACCTGTGAAAGCACCGACGCCCAGCCCCAGAAACATATAGCCCAACTGCGATACGGTGGAATACGCCAGCACCTTTTTGATATCATTCTGCGTAATGGCAATAGCTGCCGCCAACAAGGCTGTACAGATACCGATAGCGGAGACCACCTGCAAGGTGACCGGCGAAAGCGTAAACAGGATGTTCGACCGGGCAATCATGTAAATGCCTGCGGTAACCATCGTAGCCGCGTGAATCAACGCCGATACAGGTGTTGGGCCGGCCATGGCATCAGGCAGCCACGTAAACAGTGGAATTTGGGCTGACTTACCGGTAGCTGCGATAAACAGCAGCAGCGTGATCAACAGCAGTGTGGTATCACCCATGGCCATACCGGCCGCCTGCGGAAATATGCCCGTGAATTCCAGCGTACCAAATGTATTGAATATCAGAAATACCGCAATAAGGAAACTCAGATCGCCGATACGATTCATCACGAAAGCTTTCTTTCCGGCACTGGCAAATTCCTTGTTCTTAAACCAGAAACCGATCAGCAGGTATGAGCAAAGTCCCACACCTTCCCAGCCGATGAACATGACCACGTAGTTTGACCCCAGCACCAACAGCAGCATGAAAAAGACAAATAGGTTGAGGAATGCAAAAAACTTCGCAAATCCCGCATCGTGTTTCATATACCCAATGGAATAGACATGGATGAGGAAACCAATGCCGGTGACGATGAGCAGCATAATGGCACTCAACGGGTCAACCATAAAGGAGAGCGAAACGTTCAGGCTACCGGCGGTAATCCACTCGAAAACGGGTTGGATAAACGTTGCCGATTCCCCAGCTTGCCGAGCCGCATATACCTCAGCAAATATACCGCAGCTTAACAGAAAAGACACCAGCACCACGCCACTGCCCAGCAGTCCAACCAACGGCTTTGGCAACGTGTTTCTGCCAATCCCGTTAAACAGAAAGCCAACAAGAGGCAACAGCGGAATCAACCAAATTAAATCTATCATCTTTTGTTAATCGTTCAAATCTTCAAATCAAAATCAACCCCTCAGGCGATTCAGTGCATTGATATCCACTGAACGGGTATTGCGGTACACCATCACGATGATGGCCAGTCCCACTGCCACTTCGGCCGCTGCCAGCGCCATGATGAAAAATACGAATACCTGCCCTGCGGGATCACCATGATGCACCGAGAATGCCGTCAACAACAAGTTCACCGAATTGAGCATCAGCTCAACTGACATCATGATGATGATGACGTTCCGGCGTATGAGTACTCCCATGACACCGATAGCGAAAATAATACTACAAAACAGGATATAATGATTAAGCGGTACACCCTGTATGTTTTGTACGATGGTCTCCATTTATACTTTTTTTGGATCGTTCTTGGCCAACAATACCGCACCCACCATGGCGGTCAACAATAAAATCGAGGATATCTCAAAAGGCAGCAGAAAATCGCTGAATAACACCTTTCCGAGATTGGAGACCAATCCGATGTCGGGGTTTTTCAACACCACCGGGTCTGATATTTCCAGTAGCCGGAATGACGCCGCCAGTGTGACCAGCAGGCACATGCCAGCAATGACACCCATGAATTTCACCAGATTGGATTTGAGCGGTTCCGTATCCTTATTGAGGTTGAGCAACATCAGGACGAACAGGAACAATACCATAATCGCCCCCATATACACGATGAAATTAACTACGGCAAGAAACTGCGCGTTCAGGAGGATATAGTGCACCGTAAAAGTGAAAAACGTGATAACCAGATAAAGCACGCTATGCACCGGGTTTTTGGTGAAGATGGTCATCAGCGCAAAAAAGATAGACAAAAAGGCTACAAAATAAAAAACGCTCATGCTGTTTTCGTAAAGGTTATCTGCGGACTAGGCCGTGGGTTCATGTTTTTCCTTATAATCAAACCGGGGCTCCACCAATTTGTCTTTGCCATAAATAAAATCCTTGCGAAGATAGTCGGCCGTTACATGGGGGCCATCCAGGTAAATGGCTTCCTTGGGGCATGCCTCCTCACATAGGCCACAGAAGATGCAGCGGAGCATGTTGATCTCATACACGGCAGCATACTTTTCTTCCCGGTACAGGTGCTCTTCTCCTTTTTGCCGCTCGGCGGAAATCATGGAGATGGCTTCGGCCGGGCATGACAGCGCGCACAGCCCACAAGCCGTACACCGCTCACGGCCTTCCTCATCGCGCTTCAGCGAATGCTGCCCACGGAAATTCTTTGAATAGGGCCGTTCCTGCTCCGGATATTTCACGGTAGGAATCGGCTTGAAAAAATGCTTGATGGTAATGCCCAGTCCCTTGAAAATTGCCGGGAGATAGATACGCTCCCAGAAGTTCATGGGCTTCTGCTCCAATACCTTTTTTCTATTGCTTAAAGATTGCATATCGTTTTCCTTAACCAAATTTCATTAAAAAAATGTGTCATTGATGATGGTGATCACGCCAGTCAATACGATATTGGCGATGGCCAACGGGATCAACACTTTCCAGCCCAAATTCATCAGCTGATCGTAACGGAAGCGGGGAAGTGTCCACCGGATCCACATGAAGAAAAAGATGAACGCGAATATCTTGGCGAAAAACACCAAGACACCGATGATGGTAATCCAGTTCTGTGAGAGGCCCAAATCATTCATAAACGGGAAATTGTATCCCCCGAAATACAGCGTGGCCATCAGTGCCGACGAGACAAACATGTGGATATACTCGGCAAACATGTAGAGCCCCAACTTCATCGACGAATACTCTACGTTGTAACCGCCGATTAATTCGGTCTCACACTCCGGCAAATCAAACGGTACGCGGTTACATTCTGCAAATGAGCAGATGAGAAAAATAAGAAATCCCAACGGTTGCACCCAGATGTTCCAGTTTACAAATCCCGACTGCTGTTCAACGATTTCTTTCAGCGAAAGCGATTGCGTAACCATAAGCAGGGCAATCAGTGAAAGCCCCATGGCTAGCTCATAGCTGATGCTTTGCGATGCCGCACGCACAGCCCCCATCAACGAAAACTTATTGTTGGAGGCCCACCCCCCTAGCATGATGCCGTATACGCTGAGCGCAACTACACCAAACATATACAAAACACCGATATTGACATCCGTTACCTGCAGTTCGATAACCCGTTCGCCGATGGTGAGCGTTTGCCCCCATGGAATGACCGCACTACCTATACAAGCAGTAATGATGGCAATGGTAGGTCCGAGAATAAATAACGACTTGTGCGCTCCGGCCGGAATAATTTCCTCCTTGAAGAAAAACTTACCTCCATCGCACAACGGCTGCAGGATGCCAAAAGGCCCCGCGCGATCCGGCCCGTACCGGTCTTGCATGAAACCAGCCACCTTCCGTTCAGCCAACGTGGAATACATCGCGATCACCAGTGTGATCACAAAAATGAGGCTAACTAATATTACTTTCTCAATGACAAACGCCAGTTCCATATTTTAGTACTTCCAATTTTCAAACCCCAGGGAGTTTATTAATACCGTTGGATACAAACACTTCATTACTAATCAGCACATCGACCGCCTACGGCAACAACCGTTCTGCCCGGTCAAATTGCTCTTTGTTGGCCTCTTGCAAGGCTAAATTCTTCTTGATCACCGGGGGTGGGTTCAACTGCTCGTAGTGATTTGATGAAATCACAGACGTCCGTTTCACAGCACGTGGCCCCTCGATTACCCAGTCCGCTGTCGCCTTCTTATCAAACCGGCAGGTATTGCAGATAAATTCCTCTACTTCGCCATAGGTGTCTTTCCTTGCCGTGACCCGCAGCACCTCTTCTCCTTTATACCAAAGGGTCACCTTGCCACTGCATGTCGGGCAATCGCGATGGGCCTCGACCGGCTTGGTAAACCACACTCGGTTTTTGAACCGGAACGTCTTGTCCGTCAGCGCGCCGACCGGACATACGTCAATCATATTACCCGAAAACTCATTATCTACCGCTTTAGTGATATAGGTAGAGATTTCGGCCGCATCGCCGCGACCCAAAACACCGTGCACACGCTGTGGCGTGAGCTGGTCGGCCACCATCACACAGCGGTAGCACAGGATGCAACGCGTCATGTGCAGCTGTATTTTATCACCGATATCAATCTTGTCAAATGTACGCCGTTCGAACTCGTAGCGGGTATCTGCCAGGCCATGTTCATAGCTCAGGTCCTGCAGGTGGCATTCGCCAGCTTGGTCGCATATGGGGCAATCAAGCGGGTGATTGATCAACAGCATCTCTACCACACCCTTCCGGGCTTCCAACACTTCAGGGGAGGTAATATTCTGCACTTCCATCCCATCCATTACCGTAGTGCGGCATGAAGCCACCAGCTTCGGCATGGGCCGTGGGTCCTTTTCCGACCCTTTGCTTACCTTTACCAAGCAGGTACGGCACTTGCCACCGCTACCTTCCAACTTGGAATAATAGCACATTGCCGGTGGCACAATATCACCACCGATTTCGCGTGCAGCATTCAATATCGTCGTTCCCGGCGAAACCTCCACCGGAATACCATCAATACTTACCTTGAATTTAACGTCTTCAGCCATTCTTTTTTAGCTATAAGCTATCAGCCATCAGCTGCCAGCCTTGTTAACTTCGTACTTCAAACTTCCTTTTTTCAGACCACCGGCGCTAACGAGTCGGCATAGTGTGCCAACCCGTAATTGCGGGTCTGTGCTTCCTGGCCATTGGTGACGTGCCACTCAAATTCATCCCTGAAATGGCGGATTGCGCTGCCTACCGGCCAAGCAGCCGCGTCGCCGAGCGGGCATATCGTATTGCCCTCGATGTTCTTGGCCACATTCACCAGCAGATCGATATCGCTCGATGAGCCATGACCAAGTTCGAGTTTATGCAGAACCTTTTCCATCCATCCCGTACCCTCGCGGCAGGGCGAACACTGGCCACAGCTTTCATGATGGTAGAACCTGGTAAAGTTCCAGGTGTTGCGCACAATACATTGATCCTCGTCAAATGCGATAAAACCGCCGGAACCTAGCATCGTACCACTTTGGAAGCCGCCGTCCGCGAGTGACTCATAGGTCATCAGGCGTGGCTCTCCATTTAATGTTTTCACGATGAGATTGGCCGGAAGAATGGGTACGGACGACCCCCCGGCCACCACTGCTTTCAAGCGCTTGCCGTTTGCAATACCCCCACAATATTCATCCGAATAGATAAATTCTTCTACGGGCACACCCAACTCGATTTCATATACACCCGGCTTATTCAGGTTGCCCCCGGCAGAAATCAATTTGGTGCCCGTACTCCGTCCCACACCAATTTTTGCATATTCCTCGCCACCGTCATTGATGATAGGTACAGTCGCGGCAATGGACTCGACATTGTTTACCACGGTGGGGCAGTTGTAGAGCCCGGATACGGCAGGGAAAGGCGGCTTGATCCGCGGATTGCCCCGCTTGCCCTCCAATGATTCTAGCAGTGCGGTTTCCTCTCCACAGATGTAAGCGCCACCGCCCGGTTGTACATACAGCTCCAGGTCGTAGCCGGTACCCAGGATATTCTTGCCGAGGAACCCGGCATTTTTGGCTTCGGCAATGGCTTTCTCCAAGATGCGTATCTGTGGCATCATTTCACCGCGCACATAGATGTAGGATGTGTGGGCTCCCAACGCGTAACTTGATACGATCATACCTTCGATCAACGCGTGGGGAATATGAGTCATCAGGTAACGATCTTTGAACGTACCCGGCTCCGACTCATCGGCATTGCACACCAAATAGCGCGGCACACCTTCCGGCTTGGCCAGAAAACTCCATTTCATTCCCGTCGGGAACCCGGCCCCACCCCGCCCACGCAGGCCCGATGCCTTCACCTCTTCAACCACCTCATCAGGGGTAAGCGTCTTCAATGCTTTCTCAACAGCCCGGTACCCCCCTTTCTGGCGGTACACTTCGAAGCTTTGGATCCCCGGAACATCGATATGTGTCAATAATAACTTACGAGCCATAATTATCAGCTTTCAGCCGTCAGCTCTCGCCCTTCAGCTTTATTCTTCAGTTCTTTTATCAGTTCGTCTACCTTTTCTTCCGTGAGGTTTTCATGGAAGGTATATTCCGGCCCAATCTGCAGTACCGGTCCGTAACCACAGGCCGCCATACATTCCACGCCCCGCCAGCTGAACAGTCCATCGGCAGTCACGTCACCTTCCTTCACGCCGAGCCGCTGCTCGATATGTGCCATGATACGCTCTGCACCCACCAGGCAACAAGGCCCGGTACGGCAAACTTCCAGCACATACTTGCCCTGCGGCCGTAAGAAAAACATGGTATAGAACGTGGCTACTTCGTATACTTCGATGGGTTCCAGCTTGAGGTAGGCTGCCACACTGTCCATCGCGGGGACACTCAACCAGCCATATACCGCTTGGACCTCGTGCATAATCGGCAGCAACGCCGACTTTTGGCGTCCTTCGGGATAGCGCGCCACGATCTCGGCAAACTTGCCCAGCATTTCTTCCGTGAACTCCACGGGTTCATTATGTTTCACACTAAGCATCCAATTCTCCTGCTATGACGTTTAAGCTACTCATGTTGATGATGGCATCGGAGAGCAGCATCCCGCTACTCATCGGTGCGTACATCTGATAGTTGATGAATGATGGTCTACGGAAATGCAGCCGATACGGTGACCTGCCACCATCGCTAATCAGGTAAAAGCCCAACTCACCGTTGGCTCCTTCCACGCTATGGTAAACCTCGTTCTTCGGGGCGTCAATCTCGCCCATCACAATCTTGAAATGGTAAATGAGGGCTTCCATATTGTTATATACCTGCTCCTTGGGCGGAAGGTAAAAATCCGGTACATCTGCATGGAAAACACCCTTAGGCTCCTTTTCTATCTTTTCTAAGGCTTGTTCGATGATTTTAAGGCTTTCCCACATCTCGTTGTTACGAACCATGAAGCGATCGTAAACATCTCCTTTGGTACCTACGGGGATATCAAAATCAAACTCTTCGTACGATGAGTAAGGTTCGTTTACCCGGACGTCGTAGTCAACGCCCGTAGCACGCAATATCGGCCCGCTCCAACTGTAACTCAATGCGGTTTTGGCATCCACTGCAGCTACATCTGCCGTGCGGTCAATAAAAATCCGGTTACGGTTAAAGAGTTCTTCAAACTCTTTCAACACGGGAGGGAACCGTTTCAAGAATTCGCGGATTTTAGCAAATGCCGTCTCATTGAAATCGCGCTCAAAGCCTCCGATCCGGCCAATGTTGGTGGTAAGCCGTGCGCCACAAATCTCTTCGTAAATTTCATAAATAAACTCCCGCTCCTGCAATACATAGAGGAAGCCGGAGAACGCACCCGTATCGACACCCAGAATCCCATTGCATATAATATGGTCAGTGATACGTGCGAGTTCCATGATAATCACGCGCATGTACTGCACCCTTTTAGGAATTTCGATATCGAGGAGCTTTTCCACCGTCATGTGCCAGCCCATGTTATTGATGGGCGAAGAACAGTAGTTGAGGCGGTCGGTAAGCGGTGTGATTTGGTAATAAGGGCGGTGTTCGGCAATTTTCTCGAAGGCACGGTGAATATAACCGATGGTTGATACACCACTAACGATGCGCTCGCCGTCTACCTGCAGGACATTCTGGAACACGCCGTGTGTAGCAGGGTGCGTGGGACCCAGATTGAGCGTAAACAACTCATCTTGCGGGTCGTTATCGTTAAATACAGGCTTATTACCCCTTACCTTGGAAACCGAATCGATCATCATATCTTATCTCCCGAAGAAATAGTCTTTCTTATCTATCTTATTGGGGTCTTCCAGCGGATATTCTTTCCGCATGGGAAACACCTCCATGTCGTCTACGTTCAAAATACGGCGCAAATCGGGATGCCCAACGAACTGTATCCCGAAGAAATCGTATGTCTCGCGCTCCATCCAGTTGGCGCCATCCCACAGAACCGTGGCTGTTGGAATGGCCGGATACCCGCCTTCCAGAAGCACTTTAATGCGGATACGCACGTTGTTAACCAAGCTATGCACGTGGTAAACCACGGCAAACTCTTTTTCCAAATCAGGGTAATGCACCGCCGTAATGTCCGTCAAATAGCCAAATTGTAATTCATCGTCGGTTTTCAGAAACTCAAGGATATCCAATAACGCCGTTGTATCGGTTTCCAAGGTGAGTAGCCCGAAGGGTTGCGTTACATTACGGAGCGTACCTTCGGCAAACCGGTCGTGAAGACGCTGTAACACCGCGTTATTATCGAGTTTAGCCATAAGTTTCTATTCCGTACTTGTCAAGTAGCGCTTTGTATTCGGGCGAATTACGCCGATTCAATGATTCATTCTTCACAATTTCCTGCAACCGCATCACACCGTCCAGAATTGCCTCAGGCCTTGGCGGACATCCCGGCACATATACATCTACCGGAATGACTTCATCGATGCCCTGCAATACCGAGTAGGTATCGAATATGCCTCCACTTGACGCACAAGCACCTACGGCAATCACCCACCGGGGTTCGGCCATCTGGATGTATACTTGCTTAAGCACCGGCGCCATTTTTTTGGCGATGGTGCCCATAACCAGCAACATATCTGCCTGCCGGGGGGAAAAGCTCGGCCGCTCAGCACCAAATCTGGCAAGGTCATACGTAGCGCCCATCGTTGCCATGAATTCAATACCACAGCACGACGTCGCAAACGGAAGCGGCCATAACGAATTAGCCCTGGCCAACCCAATAGCCTTATCTAGTGTCGTTGCAAAAAAGCCCGACCCCTCTACGCCGGGCGGCGCCGGCGCCAATTTAATATCACTCATGCTTACTCCGGTCTTACCTCAAAAAAACCACCTATATTACAGTATAGATGAGTTACAAAACTACAATATATATGGGTGCTTCTCGGGGGATTTATATTATTTAGAAACGTTCTATAGTCGTGGGGTTTAGTCCCATTCCAACGCTTTTCGCTTGATGATGTAGATGAACCCAAGCAGCAATAGCCCCATAAAAACGAACATCTCAATCAGCCCTGACAATCCGAATTCGCGAAAATTGACTGCCCAAGGATACATGAAAATGACCTCGATGTCAAAAATGACAAATAAGATCGCCACGATAAAATATTTAATGGAAAACGGCTGGCGCGCATTTCCGATTACTTCGACACCTGACTCAAATGCACCCAGTTTATTCTCGGTCCTTACTTTGGGGCCGATAAGGTGCGTAATAATAATTGTTCCCACACCAAATCCAGCTGCTACAATCAGTTGGATTAATATAGGTAAGTAATCTTGGGGGGTACTCAATAATTCCGATTCCATTGTGTCTTTATGCTATATACGTGCGACAAAACTAAAAAATAAAGCGCTAATTCGGAAATTAGCGCTTTATCAAGCTTCCTATATTTAAAATCGTTCGGAATTATTCTCCTGTAGAGTCCGTTGCAGGTGTAGCTGTTTCCTGCTCCAGGTATTGCAGGGTTTGTTTAGCCCACGCATTCTCTGGATCGAGCTTCAGGACTTCGCTGATGAGATCGCGTCCCTTCTGATACTCACCGCGCTTCACGCTAACCACCGCAATGGTACTGTACGCATCAACCAGCCTCGTTTTGTTCTTCTGGATTTCTGCGTCACCTTTCTCCTTCACCATTTCGATATATTTCAGGAAATAAGGTTCTGCTAGCCCCTGGGGGTTTTCAGAATCATCCAACAGGTTGTTCACATTCGCACGGAATAAGTAAGCATCCTGTGTTGTTGGTGCCTCTTTGATAACAACGCCAAATGCAGTGTCAGCTTTATGCAGTAACTTGGTGTCTTCCTCATTTCGCTGAGCCACCGGCTTGGTGGCGACTGCATAATAAGCAGCGTATCCGAGGTAGAAATTGTCGTAAATAAAGTTACGTGAGGCAGGCGTAGACGCAGCAATCTCGAATACCTTCGAAGCGTCCAAGAACTTTTTATCAGCAAAAAGTTCCTTGCCCACATTGTTGAGGTCGTCAGCGACTGATGAATCTAAAGCCACCGCTTTCTCCAGCTGCGCAATCCCTTCATTGAACAAGGCCTCGTCTGTCGGATTATTCTGGGTCGCCAATTTGATATCCACCAGCCCTAAATGCAGGTAATCGAGCTGAATGATGCGCTCCTCCTCCATGCGGGTAAACATTTTATCCAACGCATCCTTGCTTTCCTGAAACTGCTGGTTTTCGTAGGCCGAGTAACCCAGGTAACGCAGCACTTTCGGGTTTACATCTTCCAACTGGGCCAACTCCGCTGCTTGCACTTGCAGCGCCTCGTAGTCCTTAGCAAAAACCAGGAAGTCTGCATAACGGATGCGGGATTCGACCGTGTAGTCGGTTTTATCCATGTATTGTTTATAGTAGGCTACGCCGTCACGGTTGCGCGCATTGTAGGTTGCCGTATCTGTAGCCGTCAATGCCCACGCGTGATAGGTTTCTGCCAACTCGCGGTATGTCGGTGCATAATCGGGCACCTCTGTAGCTATCTGCTCCAAGCCATTGATAGCCTCTTGCCATGCATGAGACAAACGGGTAATGACCTGCAACTGTACCTTTGCACGGGTCAAGTTATCATCTAGCAGTGCGGCATCCCGGTAATTCACATAGGCAGGACTGGCGCTTTCCAACCCAAAATATGCGTCGCCCAAAGCCAGCGGGATCATTGGATCTTCAGCATTCTTCGCTTTGGCCTGATCCAGGTACTCCACGGCCTTTTGGTAATTAGGCTCCGGCGCATCGATGTATGCTCTGCCAATATGGTACAACTCCAGGTAATCCCTGCGCCGCAACTTTTGTGTTGCTTCAGCGAACTTGGTCGTCGCTGCACTTTCGTTGCCGTTATACAGTTCTATAATTCCCTGTCCTACCTTGTTTAAATTATTTTTCGGATCAGCGGCCAGCCCCTGATCAAAAAGTGTTTTGGCAGAATCGAGGTGATCGTTTTCTATGTAAACGAGTCCCAAATAAAAGTAATTTTCTCCGTCTTTCGGCTTGTTCTTCACAAGCGTCTCCAGCATTTGCTTGGCTTGGGCGAACTGCTCCGCATCAATCGCTTTCTTTGCGTCGTCCAAGCTTTGTGCTTGTACTCCCGTAACCACAAAAGCAAGGGATATACCCCATATCATTGCTTTTTTCATCATTTTTACTCTATTAAGTGTTTAATCTAATTACTTCCTAATTATCAATTCCCTCGGCGGCAGGCTATCCGGCATCAAGCCTGACTTCAAAACAATGCGCTGTCCGGACAATCCCGTTAAAAACGCTGCAAAGCCCATGCCTAAACCTTTGCGGGGTTCGGCATTAATAATGTAAACCGAACGCGACAGCGGGTATTTCCCTTCGGCCAGATTCGATTGTGATGGCTTATAAAAACCATCGGAACCTGGCTTTCCCGCCTGGTTGCGAACGCCCAGCACCTTGATACCGTCTGCATATTGCTGAAGCGAGCTGTCTGGCCGTACCACCCAATTTAATCCCAACACCCCAATGGTTTGCGGGGTTTCGTAAACATACTTCAGCACATCGCTGTTTGACTTTAAGGCATACACGCCCGTGGGCGGTAACGAATCCACTCCGGCCAGATCTTTTAGATACCGCACCGTACTGGAATTGGGATTGTCAAACACCAATCTGTTTACGTGGCCAACAGGCGCCTTACCCTGCATCACGCGAATGATATCGTCTACCGTGACGACCGAATCGGCGCTGTTTTTGTTCACTACCAACGTGAGTGCATCCTCCGCAAACCGATACACCCTTGGTCGGAACTGGCGGGCTTCAAAGAACGTCATTTCATCCGCATTCAATTGCCTGGTGAGCACGACAACCTCTACTTCGTTATTTACAAGTTTGGTTACGATCTGGTTCTCCTGGGCAGCAGACAACTCCACGTCTGCTTGCTTGTATAAGTGTTCGAAAACCGCCACCTGTTCTTCCATAATTGGAAGCAACGTCTCGTCGACCAATACCTGCAGTTTACCGCCCACGATGGTTTGGTCTTCTTTCGGCTTGGAGTTGTTGCACGACCCCAAAATAACCAGGAGACCAAAAATGTGCGGTAATAATACTAATTTTTTCATAGCTATGAAAAAATAACCCGTTTTTTTACATCCCACCTTCATCGATTTTGCCAAAGCCGCACAAAACGGAAGAAAGAATAAACCACCAGTAAAAGTCCGAATAACACCCGGTAAGTACTATCCAGTTCGATGGGAAAGTCTTTCCAGAAGATAATGAACAGCCCAAGCAGGAGGTAAAAACCAAACATGAACAGGCCCAAAACAGACAGAAACCGCTTGGTGGGCGATTTCTGTCTGCTATTGTTATCCTCTTTATAATAGCGTGACACTGTCCTTACTGCTGGAGGTTAAGCCGAATAGGCAAGGTGTATGCCACACGCACAGGCCTCCCGTTCTGAACGCCCGGGCTCCATTTGGCTGCTTTCTGCAGCAATTTGACTGCGGCATCGCCCGTTCCATATTTCAAGTCGCGAACAACTTTGATATCTGTTAAGCTACCATCGCGTTCGACGACAAACGAAACCTGTACCTGGCCATTCACACCGGCCTCAATGGCTCCCTGCGGGTAATCGTAATTCTTTCCTACCCATTCCATGAATGCCTGCATACCTCCCGGCGGCTTCGGGTCGATTTCCACCGATTGGAAAATCTGGTCACTTGAAGTTTCCGTAACTTCTGCATCAATTTCACCTTCGCCTACCGGCAGGTCGATACGTATTTCAGCATTCGGATCGCCCTCAATCGTCTTTGATCCCGGGTCGGCCAACTTCAACTCTTCGACTGTAGGCGGTTCTTCGTCCTGTACCTGCTCGGCGGGCACCACTTTCGGTTCCGGCATCCGTACCTGATCTACGCGCGGAGGTGGCGGCTCCACCGGTGGGGGTGGAGGTGGTTCCTCTTCGTTCACCGGTGGTGGTTCCGAAAGGACCACTTCCGTTTCTATTAACTTTTCCGTCTCGTTGCCCGACTTCATGTCGACACCTATCCACCTTGCTATTGCCGGCGCCATAAGTAGCAACACGAAACCGACCGAAGCGGCCACCATTCCGATGTTAGTGGCTCTGGGCGAGAGTTTTCGAAGTTCGTAGGCTCCATACTCCTTATTCCGCCCTTCAAACACCACATCGAGCCATTCCTTCTTAAAAATATCTAATTTAGTACCAAACATAATCTGTTGTTTTACGTGGTGTGATCGTTAATCATTATATAAGCCGTCGCGCTCTAACACCTCGATCTCCGGCTCGCTAATGGTTCCGATCATATATTGCTTAGCTTCCACAATATTCATCTCATCCAGGATATCCACGAGATTACGGTGTGTGGATTTATCGCTGGGTCGGATGACCACAATGAGCCCTTTCTCTGCATCGCCGGTTATTCGGGGAACCTGTTCCAATTTATCCAGCAGGATCGGACGGATACCGTCTTTCCCGTAATCGACAATTTCCGGCCCTTCAATAGGCTCACTATAGGTGCCCATGTACCACTCGATTTTATTGTTGGAACCCAAAAGGAGCGTCATGGTTCGGTTGTCGGCAACCTCTAACCGATCTTCAGGGTCGTCTTCATTTTTATCCGGCATCGCCACGTCCATGGCATTCGGTTTATTTAATGAGGTCGTAAGCATGAAGAACGTAATCAGCAGGAAGGCCAAATCCACCATTGCGGTTAGATCTACCCGCCCCCCGGCTTTCTTACTCCTTATCTTACCGCCCTTCTTGCCACCACCACTATCTTGATTTAATTCTGCCATCGCATTAAAATCTTAAACTGTTAACAAAAATTCCGCTGCTAGAAATCCTCGGTCCGCAAGGCCGTAAGCAAGCTGAATTTATTCACCTTCTGGCTTTGCAAGATGTCGATTACCTGTTTTATTGCAGGATATTTCTCATCGGCATCTCCCTTGATCGAAAGCCGCATCTCCTCATTTTTGAGTTCCTTGGTGGCTACACGCGCAGAGTAAATCCAGTGAAACAACTGATTGGAAAGTTCCTCCGTTGAATCGGCCGGAATTCCGGGTTGTAATCCCGGACGCGCCCGATCATTCGCATCCATCTCGATGACTTGCTTGAGGTTACCCATCGGAACACCGAAAGATTCCATCACCGTAAACCGTTCTTTCTCTTCTGCGGAAAAAGGCATGGAATACTTTTCAGACATCAGTTCGAGCATCCGTCCCCGGATATCTCTCCCTTTTACACCGAAAAAGATCTTCCCCCCGTCACCAACGGAAATTATTCCCAGGTTTTCGTCTGGCACCTTTACCTGCGTCACAGATGCAGGGGTGTCCACTTCTAACGGGTCGGGCTGCCGCGCCGTAGCAGTTAATATAAAAAATGTGAGCAGCAGAAAGGACACATCGCACATGGCGGTCATGTCTATTGTTGTGCTTGTTCTTTTAACTTTAGCCCTTGGCATAACGTTATTCTTTAATTACTATTTATTGATAAGATGCACATTCATCCGACTTTCCATAAAGCCGGATGAAAATATGCTATTTATGGCTCGCCGCGTATGTTTGTACAATGGAGAAGCCGGCCTCATCAATTGAATAGGTAAGCGTATCAATCTTGGATGTAAAGATATTGTAGAATACAATAGCGATTGCCGAGGTTGCGATACCCGTTGCTGTATTTACCAGGGCTTCAGAGATACCGTTTGCCAATTGTGCAGAGTCTGGCGAACCACCCGTTGCCAACGCAGCAAACGCCCGGATCATCCCGGTTACTGTACCCAATAGTCCTGTCAGCGTACCGATGGAAACCAGCGTAGCGATGATGGTGAGGTTTTTCTCCAGCATCGGCATTTCCAGCGCCGTAGCTTCTTCGATTTCTTTTTGGATAGCTACCGTAGCTTGTTCGGTATCCAGGTTCGGATTAGCAGACACATCTTTGTATTTCAGAAGCCCTGCCTTGATGACATTCGCAACTGAACCTTTCTGCTTGTCACATTCTGCGATTGCTGAATCAATGTTGCCGCCACCGATCAGTGATTGAACACGACGCACGAAGTTGCCCACATTGCCTTTGCCTGAAGCACGGCCGATCACGATGAAACGCTCGATCGAAAACACCCACACCATTAAGAACAGACCCAATAATACGGGAACCACCACACCTGCATGGTAAACCATCCCAAAATAATTACCAGGTTTGGGCTGGTTTTCCGGATTGTTGTCAATAAAGTTGTTCGGATCGCCCATGATATACTTCCAAACCAATGCTCCGATTATGAAACAGATAATAATTGCCAGACTTGCAAAAACATTCGAACTCGAATTGCCTTTTTCTTTTTGCGCTGTACTTGTTTTTGGTGCGTTTGCCATTTTTCTAAATTTTAGATTTTAATGTTGTTAACTATGATTTTTATGTAATTTGTGCAATTTATTCCATGGTTGGCCGTCACAACGGCCAAAGCAAATATAGTGTTTTAAACCAATTATAAAATCTTTGCCAATAATTGTTTAGTCACCTCATCACATGTTAGGGGGCGCGCAGCAGCAGCATCAGCACACCCTAAACAAACCCTGCTTCTGTAATCCAAAAGCAATTTTTTTACAATGAAAACTATTTTTTTTTGTAATTGCAAATTAAACATTCAAATAAATTGGTTTTAGCAGCCTACAAACGGCATTTATACATTTATTTTAAAGTAGCTAGTGTTGTTATGTTTTACCAATCTACTAGCAACCAATAAATTAAGCTGTTTTCGCCATCATTTTGTCTGCTCGCCGCGTATGTTATAATTGTTACGTTCTTTATTTTCGGTTTATCCACCCACCGGTTTTACCCGGTATCCTTCATCCAACAAAAGTTGTATGATGCGTTGTTTGAAATCACCTTGTATGATAATCTCACCATCTTTTGCACCACCCCCCACACCACATTTTTGCTTGAGCTTTTTACCCAAGGCTTCCAAATCTGCCGCCGATCCGATGAAACCTTTGATCAACGTGACCGTCTTACCGCCTCGCATCTTCCGATCCAGCATTACGCGCAGGTCCTGCTGTCGGTTAGGCAGCGTTTCGACATCATCCGCTTCCGGCTCTTCATAAGCAAAATGCTCATCTGTTGAATATACGACACCGCTATACCGTTGCTTTCTTTTCATATCATCCTAAACTCCATGTCTTAGTAAACGATGGTTTTACCAATTAATTGTTCATTGCTATCAGCAAAGTATCCGCAAGGTAGCGGGTTTTACCAAAATATCCAACACGGTTCCCATTTCTTTCGGTTCGCCATCTACATGTACCGGATCGGCGCCTCCCCGCTCAATACGTATTTGCCTGCCCGGGATGATTTCCACATATTCCGACTGGTCGGCCGTTTTATTGAAGAGGTGAAAGACCATCATTGGGGTGGTGTAGAGTGGAAACTTATGGATAATACAAACATCAAGTATTCCATCGGTTACGGAGGCCTGCGGCGCCACATAAGCGTTATTGCCATATTGGGGCGAGTTGGCCACACTGATCATAAAGGCTTCCCGCTCGATTTCCTGTCCGTCGATGTTCAGGAGATACCGCTTTGGTTTATAGGTGCTGATTTCACTGAGCACCGCCTTCATGTAACCAATAGGCCCCCGGATATTGTCGTTGGCAAACCTATCGCTGACGGACGCATCAAAACCGATGCCTGCCATATTGAAAAATGGAAGCCCGTTTATCGAGCCACTATCGATGGTCATGTAATCGACCCTGTTCAGTCGACGTATCGCGGCTCGTTCGTTTAACGGGATTCCGAGGTACAGCGCTAACCCATTTCCTGATCCCTCGGGGATGATACCGAGAACCGTCTCCGTGCCGTTCAGCGCAGCAGCAATCTCATTGATGGTGCCATCGCCCCCAACCGCCACCACAACGTCCGTTCCATCCGCCACTGCTTGCGCAGCCAATTCATTCGCATGACCGGCATAGGCCGTAAAGACAAATGTGGCGTCAAAGCGGCTCGTATCGAGATCGGACATTACCCGCTTCTCAAAGCCCTTCTTTTTGCGCCCGCCCGATATCGGGTTAACTACAAATAAGATCCGTTGCTTCCTTGCCATCTGTCGCTATATTCTATACAAATGTATCAGCATTGCCGATATTTTGCAGGATTGGTGCGATAATTTATACAAACTTAATACAGCCCGTCACTTTATTTCCATTTTGAAAAACACAAAAGTATCGTAGCTTTGCAGCTTCAAATATAATTGTACATGCCTTACTTATTCACCTCAGAATCTGTGTCCGAAGGACATCCCGACAAAATTGCCGACCAGATTTCCGATGCACTAATTGATAACTTCCTCGCATGGGATGCTGATTCGCGGGTAGCTATTGAGACGTTGGTAACCACGGGACAAGTAGTGCTGGCCGGCGAGGTAAAGTCCAAAATATACCTTGATGTACCCAAGATTGCACGTTCGGTTATCGAGCGTATTGGCTACACCAAATCCGAATACATGTTCGAGGCCAATTCTTGCGGTATCCTTTCTGCCATCCACGAACAATCGCCCGACATTAACCAGGGGGTAGACCGTAGGGAAAAGCAAGAGCAGGGTGCAGGAGACCAGGGAATCATGTTTGGGTACGCCAGCAATGAGACCGAGAATTTCATGCCGTTGGCGCTCGATCTCGCACACCGCCTGCTATACGAACTCGCTGCCCTGCGCCGTGAAAACAGGGAAATCACCTACCTACGACCAGATTCGAAAGCGCAGGTAACATTGGAATACGACGACAACCATAAGCCAATCCGTATTGACGCCATTGTTGTTTCTACCCAACATGACGACTTTGGCGGCGAAGCGGCTATGCTCGAAAAGATCAAATCAGATATCATCCATATCCTCGTGCCGCGGGTGAAGGCCCAGCTGAAGCCTGAGCTTCAGGCGTTATTCACCGACAGCATCAAATATCATATCAACCCCACAGGCAAATTTGTCATCGGTGGCCCGCACGGCGATACAGGACTGACGGGAAGGAAAATCATTGTAGACACCTACGGCGGAAAGGGTGGTCACGGGGGGGGCGCCTTTTCGGGCAAGGATCCTTCCAAAGTAGACCGATCGGCAGCCTATGCAACCCGGCATATTGCGAAGAACCTCGTTGCTGCGGGTGTGGCAGACGAATTACTGGTGCAAATATCCTACGCTATTGGTGTTAAAGACCCCATTGGCATTTACGTCAATACCTACGGCACAGCGAAGGTCGGCTTATCAGACGGCGAAATTGCTCAAAAAATCAACGACCTGTTCGATATGACGCCTTACGGCATAGAAACGCGCCTCAAGTTGCGGAACCCTATCTATGCAGAGACGGCGGCCTACGGACACATGGGGCGCGAACCACGAGTAGTAACCAAGACGTTCGAAAATAGCAATGGCGAAACGGTTTCTGCAGAGGTCGAGTTATTTACCTGGGAAAAGCTCGACCACGTCGATAAGGTAAAAACAGCGTTCGGATTATAAAACGGCGGCAGTTGTTTCTGCCTGGCGGTCTACCTTCTTAACCAGTCCCTGCAATACATTACCTGGGCCAACCTCGATAAACGATTGGGCACCATCTTCCAGCATGTGCAGGATGGTCTGTGTCCATCGGACGGGCCCGGTAAGCTGCTCAATCAAGTTGTGCTTGATGGCTTCCGGATCAGTATAAGCCTTTGCATCCACGTTCTGGTAGACCGGGCATATCGGCTCGCTGAGTTGCACAGCCTCAATAGCCGCCTGCAGTTCCACTTTAGCTGCTTCCATCAACGGAGAGTGGAATGCCCCACCTACATTGAGTTTCAGCGCACGTCTGGCTCCGGCTTCGAGCAGCAACTCGCATGCTTTATCTACACCGGCTACCGTCCCTGAAATGACCAGCTGCCCGGGGCAGTTATAATTGGCAGGGACCACCACGTCACTTACCCGCTGGCATACGTCTTCTACCGTAAAGTCGTCGAGGCCTAAGATGGCCGCCATTGCCGATGGCTGCAGTTCGGTAGCTTTCTGCATGGCATTCGCCCGTGCTGCGACCAATCGCAGCCCATCTTCGTAGCCAAGCGCGCCGGCAGCTACCAGTGCCGAGAATTCGCCCAGCGAATGTCCAGCCACCATATCCGGTGTAAACGTATTCCCCAATGCTTTCGCTAAAATCACCGAATGCAGAAAAATAGCGGGCTGCGTTACGTTGGTTTGTTTCAGCGCTTCATCGGTACCGCTAAACATCGTATCCGTAATGCGGAACCCAAGGATTTCATTGGCTTGTTCAAACAGAAACCTGGTTTCCTCATTATGATCGTACAGGTCTTTGCCCATCCCTACGAACTGGGCTCCCTGACCAGGGAAAAGATATGCTTTTTTCATTTCGTCGTTCAGTTCTAGTTTACCCGCACCGCCGGTGCATGCAGTTAGCGGCAAAGATAGCGGAATATGCGAAAAACACAGCCTACTCCGGTACAAAAGTCAAAGCCGAGAGGTGCCGCTCATCCAGTATTTCGTTGGCGATTCCCAGCACCTGGCCGGCATCAACTGCATCGATCCGGCTGAACAATTCTTCCAACGGTTGCACGCGCCCATAATCCAGCAGGTTTTTAGCCATGGAGATAATGAGGCTCATCCGGTTTTCCTCTGCCAATGCTATCTGGCCCTTGAACTTTTGCTTCGCTTGATAAAGCTGCATCACGCCAAGCGCGCGTTCCCGCAACTTCTTAAGTTCCTTCATGATGAGACGTCGGGCACGCTCCGCCTTCTCTTCGTCGGTACCGAAGTAAATGTAAAACAATCCGGTATCGGAGTAAGGGGTGTAGTTCGATTCGATGGTATATGCTATGCCGTGTTTCTCCCGCACTACCAGGTTAAGGCGGGAACTCATTCCCATGCCGCCCAACAAGTTATTAAGCAAGAGCAAACCAACCTTATTCTCGTTGTGCACACCATAAGCCTTCGTGCCCATTACGTGATGCACCTGATTGATCGGCTTTCGATCCGTGATCTGCTTCGACGGGGAGGCCGATGGCGCGGAGCGGCTCTTCCGGTTGTTGTTTTCGGGAAGCCGGCCCAGTATTTTTTCCGCCAACTGACGCACCTTCCCCACGGTGTAGTTGCCACTGATGCCGATGACGATTTCGTGCGTGTTATAGGTTTGCTGGATGAACTGTTTAATCTCGGTTTTGGAAAGCGCCTGCAAATCGGCGGCTGTCCCGAGGATGTTGTGGCCCAATCCATGTCCCTGGAACACCAAATCTTCAAAATCGTCCATGATGGCATCTTCGGGGCTGTCGAGATAAGAGGCCATCTCGTCCAGAATCACGCCCTTTTCTTTCTCCATTTCGTCTTCGGGGAAAACCGAATGAAAAAACAGGTCCTCGAAGAGATCCAACGTACGCTCCAGGTAAGGCGAGAGGAATGAGGCATGGATACAAGTATACTCTTTGGTTGTGTAGGCGTTCAAATCACCGCCCACGGCCTCCAGTCTGTTGAGTATTTGGCTGGTACTTCGCTTGTCTGTCCGCTTAAACAGCAGGTGCTCGATAAAGTGGGCCAATCCATATTGCCCTCTTTCTTCGTCCCGTGCACCCGCATTCACCAGCATGCAGGCGTGCGAAACGGGCGAGGCAACCTGCTGCAGCACAATCCGGATACCATTGGTTAATTCAATAAGCTCACATTCCATTGCGGCGCAAGATAGCGAAAAAAATTACCATCATCTACCGCCCCCCCGGAAAGCCACCTCGCCGACCGGGCCCTCCCGCCCCCCCCGGACCATCAAACCCCATCTGACCGCCTGCGAAATTGGAAAAACGATAAGACAAGCTAAGGAGAAAATAACGCGCAAGCCGATTGGTCCGGCTATCCAGGATCATATTTTCGGTGACACTCCGCGATACGTTGGTCTGCTCATTGAGTACGTCATAGGCCTGGAAACGGATGGCACCGTTGCGTCCTTTCAAAAACTGCTTCTCGATATAGGCGTTAATGATCATTGGGTTGGCATCCACCGTACTATTGTACCCGTTGTTACTTGTTTTTGCCAAATCAGCACCGAATATCCAGGTAGGCGTTAAGTTTACCGATCCATCCAGCGTTACTGCCCAGGTAGACACATCCCTGTCATTACCTGACGAGGCTGTATTATGTGTAGTATTGTACGTATAACTCACACCAGGCGTGATATCGATGGTCTCTGTCGGGTTATAGCGTAACCCCAGCCGTTGGGAGAGCACCCAGTTCTTGGCTATATTCCGCACCATATCCGGCGTTACGGCATCTTGAGAGGGATCCCTGAAAGCCGTATATGAAACATTGTTATTAAAGGACACCATCCCACCAAATGATAGGGTATACTTACGATCGGCAAATGGTTTTGAGAAATTATAATACCCCCTCGTATTATAAAACCCATCGGTATTCAGGTATTCGGTTGCCCGAATCATCCCTAAAGAATCGTCCAGATACGTGGTACGGTTGGTTACTATTTTGTCTTCGGATAGCGATCCGCTGGCACCGACAAAGAAAGAAGTACCTTCCCCAATATTGAAGTTACGGTAATTGATACGGAGTTCATGGGTAAACTCCGCAGCGAGATCCGGATTGCCAGTCACGGGTGCACTTACATTCGAATAATCGGTGAACGGTTGCAGTTGGGTAAAGCTGGGCTCATTGGCCCTGCCGGAATAATTAATGTTGAACCGTTTCGTCCGCGAGACCTGATACTCCAGCCGCGCTACCGGCATCCAGTTGAAGCCATTGCGGTTGATGTCTACGGTCTGCCCATCAATATTGCCGCCCCCGCGCAGGAGGTTGGGCTGTGCCGCTATCCCCAACGAATAGTTCCATTTATCGTTACGGTATCGGTAGGTAAGTGAACCCCGGTGTGTGTAAAATGTATAGTCATAAGCCCGGTTATTATTAAACTCGGGGTTATCAATGATGACACCGTCAATGTCATAGGCGTTCGCCCGGCGATTATTGTCGTACGAAGCAAAGTTGAAGTCGTAACTTAGTTCCAGCCGAGTGTATTCTCCCAACGGCTCAATGTAGGACATTGAGGCTCCGCCGTTCAGATTTTTGTTCTGCAAATCCACCAGGTGCTGTTGGTATACGCTATCCAGATCTTCTATCGAAGTTTCATATAAAAGCCTATCGATTATTTGCTCCTGGTCCTGCTCCGTGCTAGCCGTATTCAAGGAGAAATCGAAAAATATGTTTCGTCCATTATCACTTAACCGTCTGTTATACAGACCACTGGCACCGTAATTCGGCGCATATGATTTGTTAAACTGGCGGTTTGTCTCCTTATTGATTAACTGCTGTTCGAGCAGATTATCGCTGAATGACAGGTTGTTGGCCCTGTTGCTGCGAAAACTGAAGTTTGGCGAAAACTTAATGTAGTTCCGATCATCAGGCTTGTACTCGACGTTCCAGCTAAACCGGTGGTCGTTACCAATACTGGCGTTGTCCGCGTTTCTCGTTTCATACGACGTTTTCTCGTCTGCAAGTTGCTCTTCCTGAAACACGTCGCTCAGTGTCGTATTATCGGTATGGCCAAAGCTATACTCGCCATACATAGTAAGTTTATCATTGAAATCCTGCCGGTAATTTAATCCGATGGATTGCGTGTTGGTAAGTCCATTCGACCCGCCCCAGCCACCACCGCCGAAACCGCGTCCGAAACTACCGCCCCCGCGACCTCGACGGGCACCTCCGCTGCGGATGTTGAAATCAAACAAACTGGCGTTGACGTTATTCAGATTGCCCAGCACGGAAAGCTGCATGCCTTCTTTGAACTTGCCGTACGACCCCGTTGCCTGATACCGCTCCGAGGTACCACCCCCCACACGGAAGTTACCGAAGTCGCCCGTATTGCGATCGGGAGCAATCTCCAGATTTAGTACCCGCTCGGGGTCGCCCGATCGGTTACCCGTGATGTTGGCCATATCGCCATAATCATCCACAATCTGTATTTTTTCGATAATATCCGCAGGCAGGTTTTGAATGGCTGCCTTAATATCACCACCAAAAAAGTCCTTCCCGTTTATTCGCGCCCGCGTTACCGATTCGCCCTGCGCAGTCACATTCCCATCTTTATCTATTTCTACGCCATCAAGCTTCTTGAGCGCATCTTCCACCAGTGCACCCTCACGGAGTCTGAGGTCTTTCGTGGCGTATTCCAATGTATCTTCTTTAACCGTAATGGGCGCCGCACCGGTAACGGACACTTCGGCGAGCATCTGACTGGACTCACGGAGCGTGAGTGATATCTTCAGTTCATTCCGCCCCCCTTCGAATGCGTGTTGCTGCCGGAGTGTATCGAACCCCAAACTGGTCACCGTCAACACAAAGCTGGCCCCTTTTATATTGTTGAATGAAAAGATTCCCCCCGTACCTGAGCTGGTTTGTACGGAATCAAGATCCGACACCAGTTTAACCGATGCCCCGTCTACGGTAGCCCCGTTTTGGTCGCTAAGCGTACCGATTACCCGCTTATTGGTTTGAGCGAAACCAAAAGACCCTAAAGTCATAAGAAAAGCGACTAGCAGACTCACCTTACGTGTTCGTCTAATGGCTGATTGATTGAAAATGTTCATTCGATATATTAACTAATTAAGTTTATTATTCTTTAGCTAGTGGTGTTCTCACCCATACGCCCGGTTCTTCGCGGGGCTTTGACGGCATTTCTCGGCCGTAACCGTACGGATAACCATAGCCGTAACCGTAAGGGTAACCGTAGCCCCGGCGCATGGTACGGGCGGAAGTGCCGCTACCCGGGACCATCACCCCGTTGATCTTGACATTGAACGCTAACTCCCCGCCATCATCGATCGAAACCCCTAGGCGCTCCAGTGGGACCACCATTTCCACGCATAGTGCATCGGTGGTATCAAGGGTGGCCTGCGCGTGGATACCGTAGGTGTTTTCCAGCGAAATCTGCCCGTCGAGCACATCTTCAAACCGCATGACATGGATGGCACGTATAGCCGCTAAAGCGCCCTTCCGCATATCTTCGGGGCGGTCGTCGTTATCCGCCGACATGATTGAACGGAATGCCAGCCGATCAGCCACCGGGAAGTAAACTGTAGGACCGTCGCGCTTCTTCCCTTTGGTGTTCACCATAAAAGCCATACCCTGGGCGAAAATTTGCATTTGCCGATCCTTATCGTGGACACGTATGGCAATATATACGTGCTCGCCATCGTTTTTGATATAATAGTGGAATTGCTGTGGGGCGTGCTCATACCGTAACGAATCGCCCCAATCGTCAAGCCGCCCGTCGATGACAATGCCTGTCGCCCAGTCCAGCGATTGCTGGACATCCCCCTTGTTGCGTTGAGCAAACGTGAGGGTTGTCGGCGTGAGCATCAGTATCATGCAAATTATTATAGCCATCGGTGTTGCAATAATGTGTGATTTTGACATTTCCATCATAACGAAGTTTAATTGTATAAGAATTATTACAAGCGAGGTTTTAAACTCTTTTGCGGTTCGGTCACAAAAGTAGGCGTTTCTCGCGAAAGCAAACACGTTCGCCCCAAAAGAAGCTGTGCTTGTCTGTCGATAACTTGCATATGAAATGCAACTTATCTAAGTTTGCCTTTTTATAACGAAAACGAAGGGAACAATGCTACGATCCAGCCATCAGGATGTACTTGTTGAAGCCGGTTGCGACGAGGCAGGACGGGGATGCCTGGCCGGTCCGGTATTTGCCGCGGCGGTTATTTTTTCGGGTAGTTTCTGCCATGATATCCTTACCGACTCCAAGCAGCTGTCGGCGGCGCAACGCCATGAACTGCGTAGCATGGTGGAGACCGAAGCACTAGCGTTTGCCGTGGCAAGCGTAAGCCCACAGGAGATCGACCGCATCAACATCCACAATGCGTCTTACCTGGCCATGCACCGCGCGCTCGATATGCTGTCACTCAAAGCAGAGTTCATCCTGGTTGACGGAAACCGGTTCATCCCGTATCAACGGGTTCCGCATTGCTGTGTGGTAAAAGGGGATGGCAAATACCTCTCCATCGCGGCAGCTTCTGTATTGGCCAAGACCTACCGTGACGAGTATATGGAAAAGCTGGCCACCGAGTTCCCCGAGTACGGTTGGTCTCAAAACAAAGGATACCCGACCATTCAGCACCGAAACGCCATCATTAAGCACGGGATCACCGACCATCACCGTCGGACATTCCGGGTAACGGACCCTCAGCTAAAGTTATTCGACGCGAGCTAATTGCACAGCGGTTGTGTTTGCCCAATGATGTGTCAGGCCGGAATCTGCCGACGTCGGAACTCCAGCCATATGGCAGCCGCCAGCCCCAACACCAACACGATAGAGCCAATCAGCGAGACTGTTTCGCCCAGATGATATGATTTCGGCTCAAACTTAAACTCCACCTGATGGTTTCCTCCCGGCAACTGCAGTGCCCGCAATACGTAATTCGCTCTTAGAATAGGAAGTTCTTCGCCATCAACAAAGGCTTTCCAGCCTTTATCATACCAGATTTCGGAAAAAACCGCAAGTGCATCGCGCGGTGCGGAATATTCGTAGACCAAATGATCCGGTCGGTACGAGGTAAGCGCTATTGATGCATTTTCAGGGCGGCTTAGCCGGCCCTCATTCAACAACGGTTTGAACTCTTCATGAATAAACGCCTCCTTTGCAGGGTCAAACGCATTGATGGCCTCCATCTCTTCTTCATTGCTCGCTACCATAGTCACCTTTTCAACAAACCAGGCGTTGCCGACAGCGGTGCTTCGCCGTTGGATACGTTGGTTATTCTCGTTATCGGCCGTAATCAGGTATCGCGTGTTCAGCATATCCAGCACGTCCTCATTAATTGCACCTGAAAATTGCCGTTCAATCAATTCCTGGTAGCGCATCAGCTTGGCCGCGTGGTAGCCCCCAACAGATTTATGAAAATATGATGTTCGTGCGTCCGCAAACGGGTTTGTTGTAATGTCAAACACCCGGTAGTTCGGGTCTTTGTCCATCAAAATAAGTTTGTCGACCTCCCGTTCCGGGTTGAATTGCCGTGTCAGCTGCAAGTTGTCTGCAAACCGGTCGTCATTCAGGTAACGCCTATCCACCCCCCAAAGGTCAATCAACGTTACGATACCCAATAAAACCACAACCGCCGGTGCCTTCAGTTTGTTTTTAACCAGCAACCACAGCAATGCAAATGTAGCCGCTACGAAGAGAAGCGAACGGAATGCATCAGACCGAGCCATTGATATCCGGTCTTTTACCAACGCGGCCATCAACTCATTGGCAAAAGTGTTATCCTGTAATTGCTGACCGTATTGCTGGGTCATAGCCTGGTGATTTGAGCTTTTGAAACTGAAAAACAGATCAGGTAATGCTGCCATCAGCAGCGCAATACCGCCGACCCCATAAAACACATACAGCAGTTTCTTATCCAGTTTCTTGATTTTGTCCCTGTTCGTGATGATCTCATTTATTGCCAACACGCCCAAAATTGGAATCAACAGCGAGGCGATGGTTAGGATAGACTCCACGGCCCGGAGCTTGTTGTACATCGGAAAATAGTAGAAAAACAAGTCGGAAACCAGCGGAAAATGCCGGCCGAAAGAAAGCAACAACACCAGTGCGGTCGTGCCGGCGAGCCACCATTTTAAACGCCCCGGCACAATGATTAACCCCAGCACAAACAAAAACACAACGCCTGCTCCGAAATACCATGGACCGGATGTGCCCGGTTTTTCGCCCCAATACGTCGGCAGGTTGGCCGCAAAGCCCGCTGCCTGATTGGGATCAGCCCCTTTGCCCACGACAAGCTTAGCCACATTTGATTCACCGTCCAACCGCGTAGACATACCGCCACCGTAAGCATTAGGCACCAGAAACGTGATGCTCTCGCCTACGCCCTGGCTCCAATGATAGGCATAATCACGGCTTACACCGTTGTCTGCCCGCTGCGTATTTTCGGTTTTGAGGTTAGCCTTCCCCCGCAGCGTCTCTTTGCTATACTCATAGGTGGTCCACAGCAAGGAGGCGTTTACCGCAACCGCTACCAGCACAGCGATGACCTGGTAGCCAATGGCTTTGCCAAATGCCCCCAGCCGTTTCTCGCGGATGGCACCGTAGGCCTCTATGCCGACCAAAATTAATACGGCCAAAAATAGATAATACGTAACCTGGATGTGGTTTACCCGGATCTCAAGTGCCATGGCCAGTGCTAGTATGACCGCGCCCCAAAGGTACCGGCCACGGAAAGCCAGCAAGATACCGGCCAATATCGGGGCCATGAACGCTATTGCGTACGTTTTATTGGCATGGCCAGCCTCAATATAGATGAAGTTGTACGATGAAAACGCGAATGCAATCGCCCCAACAGCCGCAAGCCAGGGTTTCACCCGAAGCACGCTAAACAACAGGTAAGCACCCAGCAAATAAAGAAGCACCACATCGATGGGGTGTGGGAAGACCGATTTGAACCCCCGCATCAGATAAGTGCCGATATTGTTAGGCAATTCAATCAACACCTGGTAGGATGGCATCCCGCTGAACATGGAATTTGTCCACAACGGCATGTCTCCGTCGCGCGCTTTGATATCCAGAATCTCCTGCTGCCCGGCCTGGGCCTGCAATACGTCATGCTGGTACAATACCTTGCCCTGCCACGCGGGCGGGAAATAGATAAAGGTGATAGCGATGAAAATACCGATTATCGCCAGGTGGGTTGCATTATTGTTGAACCAGGTTTTCATTCAATGGTTTCAATTAGGGTACCTTACTTTTCGAACAAAGGCCAAACTTAGATAAAATGCATGGTATTCACGAACTCCCGCTTAATAAAAATGTCGTTGCCTACTTACTCCCCTTTCTGGATAAGCCGGTTGATATCCTTCAGCTCGCCAAACAGCACCAGAATATCATCTTCTGCCAATACCGTATCCGACTGAGCGATACCGGTGGCCTCTGTGCTTACCTTCATCTTGCCATCTTCCAGCGTTTCGGTCGATTTAATCGTGGTGAGCACGATGACTTTGAATTTATTGGTCAGGTTCGCCTCCTTAAGGGTCATTCCCACATATTTTGCAGGCACCTTGGTTTCGACGATGCTATACCGCTCGGATATTTTAAATGAATCCACGATATCGGTATTGTCCAACCGCATGGCCAGCCGTGCCGCCGATTCCTCTTCCGGCATAATATATTCATCGATTTCCATCGCCTCCAATACCGTTTTCTGCAGGTCGGAGACCACGCGACCTACGATACGCTTCACCTGGAACTGTTTGAGTAATGCCGTGGTGAGCAACGATGCACCTTCGTCTTCACCAATAGCCACAATGGCCGCATCGGCATCTTTCAGCGGCAATGCGCTCATGGCGTCCGCATCAGTCGTGTCCATACGTATGGTATGTGTTATTTTTTCCTTCAACGCTTCCACCTTGGTCATGCGGTTATCGGCGCCGATTACTTCGTGGCCCAACTCCGTGAGACGGATGGCCAGCGCCTTGCCAAAATTGCCCAATCCTAAAACGATAAACTTCATAGTACGTTAGTTAAAACAACACCTTTTCCTGTGGGTATTCATAGCTCCTATTTTGCGTATTCCTGATAAGCGCCACCAACAGCGTAAGCAGGCCCACACGCCCTACAAACATGCTGCAGATGATAATGACCTTGCCGGCCGCACTAAGCTGTGGTGTAATGCCCAGGCTAAGCCCACATGTAGCATAGGCCGAAAAACTTTCGAATGCGATGGATGTAAACCCCAGATGGCTGTCGGTAATCGCAAGCCCAATCATGGTCGTGCCGACTGCCAAAAAGGAGAGCGCGATGATAGCAAACGCCTTACTAACGGAATCGGCAGATATTTTTCGGCCGAAGATTTCCAGCTTATCCTTTCCCCTGGCCAGGCTGACGATGTTGAGAAGCGCTACGGCAAACGTCGTGGTTTTGATACCCCCGCCCGTCGATCCGGGGGATGCGCCTACCCACATCAGGAAAACCGCAGTGGCCAGCATAGGTAGCGAAAAGCCCTCGGCACCAGCCACGCTAAACCCAGCTGTACGGGCGCTATTGCCCGTAAAAAAGGCGGTAACCCATTTGCCCCAAAAGGAGTCGTGCAACGCCAATGTATGGTTATACTCCAATACAAAGGTGGCCACTGTAGAGAAAACCACCAGCATCAAAGTGGCCCACATAATCAATCGGGTATTGAAGCTGATGACCCACGCGCGGTACGTATACGGTTTGCCGTGGAATATCCTCAAGAAAACGTTGATTGCCCATCGCTTAATAAACGCGTAGGTGTTGAAAACAATTCCGAATCCCAATCCGCCAAGAATAAATAGCAGTGAAAGGACCACCTGCATCTCGTAGTTATAACGGAAAGCGGCCTGATTAAATCCGCCGGCCACGGTGGTGAAGCCTGCGTTGCAGAATGCCGAAACCGCATGGAAAACGGCAAAGAACACGCGGTCGCCATAGCTTGCGAAATCTTTAGCCTCAGTACTGAAAAAGATAAACACAGCACCGAGCACCTCAAAAAAAAAGGTGACGAAAATAATCTTCAACAAGGTGTTGATGACGGATGCCACTTTATGCTGTCCCAAAAATTCACTATACATCAGCTGGTTCTTATAAGAAAACCCACCACTGAAGAAATACCCGAAGAACCCGGTAAACGTCATGATGCCCAACCCTCCCAGTTGGATAAGGATGAGGATAACGGTATGGCCAAACTCGGTAAACTGGGCAGCGATGTCTACCGTTGCAAGCCCCGTGATACACACGGCGCTGGTTGCCATAAATAGCGCGTCCACAAAGGGCAATGGTGTATCTGCCGAAGTTTTTGGCAACATCAACAATAAGGTACCCGCGAGGATCAGTACCAGAAAGCTGATGACAAATAAGATGGTCGGGTTAAAATAGAAAGTATCGAAAAACAGGCTGCTTTTAGACAGTTCCGTAAGGAAAACGGCAAAGATGCCAAGGTACAGCCACTCATCGTTACGTAGAAAGGCAAGGTGTGGCTCCTCCGTTACTCTGGCCAGAATAACGGTCAGGAAGTACAGCGACAATATCAAGCCACCATAATGCGCTACGCCGACTTTCTGAGCCGAAAAAATGGAAAACCCAATGCGGAATGCGCCGAGGAAAAACAACCCATAAAACAGCCATTTTACAATGACGGCAAACTGCCGTGCCATGGCTTTATCCGTATTATACCCGAGATGGAAAAGCACCACCAATGCGCATGCCAGGCTGACATAAAGCATCACCCGGTCGACAGCCTTCTCCCGGTATTTAAAGATATACTTGATATCGCCCAACATGGCCGCGTTTTTATCGCTCGATGAGTTCGATATGGTACAGCTTGCTCCACAGTTTACCCGTTACAAACAACCGGTCGCCCGTGCGGTCGTAAGCTATTCCGTTAAGCTCATTGTCGTAATCCGCTTTGTCCGGATAGATGCCAATCAGGTTGATCTCCCCTTCAACGGCACCGGTTTTGGGGTCAATGATCACGATGATGTCTTCCGTATATACGTTAGCATATATTTTCCCACCGATATACTCCAGTTCGTTGAGACTATCCAACGGCCCCTTGCTGTCGTAAACTTCGATAAACCCTTCCTCGGCGTATGTGTCTTTGTTGAGAAAATAGAGGCGGCTGGTGCCGTCCGATTTGATCAGCCGCGTACCGTCGTAACACAGCCCCCATCCTTCCTTGCTCTGCCCATAGGTAAACTCACCCGTTTTCGCTAACGTGTTTTTGTTGTAGACAAAGCCCATCTCCTCTCGCCAAGTGAGCTGAATGACCTTATCGCCAACGATGGTCAGCCCTTCGCCGAAACTCCGCGCATCCAAGTCGACTTTCTGCTGTACCGCTCCTGTGCGGTAGTCGACCTTGCGCAGGGACGACTTGCCCTGCTGCCCTGTGCTTTCATACATTACCCCATTCTCATACTCCAGCCCCTGCGTGTAGGCCTCGGTATCGTGCGGATATTCCGCAACGACGTTAAAGCTGTACCGTTTCGGGGTGGGCGGTACCACCACAATGTTGCTATACGCTACGCGTTCTTCGCCATTGTGATAAAGTTTTGCACTGAGTGTACGACTGCCGAAAGCCGTATTTTCGGTATTGAGACTCACCACCGTGCTGTCGGTTTTGCGAGCCAGCACTTCGCCATCCACACTGTACACCACCGAGTCGAACGATGATACATCTTCGGGAAATACCAGCTTCAGCGGCACTGATTCGCCAAACTTTACCAACGTGCCGGCCTCGGGTGTGTCAAACCGGAATTTGGACGCCTTCTTTTGCGTATTGCATGATGCAATGAAAGCAAGCAACACCGCTGGCACATAGATTAATCTGTTCATGCGGACAAACTTAGTTAATTTCTTCGTGAACAATACTTGCGTTCACGTCAATTCGGCCAAAATGCATCGCGGATCAACCGCATATTATAGGCTTTACTTTTCTCCGAGTACAAGATGGAGACCACATCAAAACGGATTTCCCCACCATACTTCATGGCGGCAATATACTGGTTTGCTGCGCGTGTAAGTCGGGCTTGCTTTGCGTAGTCAACGAATTCATAGGGCATCCCGTAGGCGTGGCTGCCCCGGGTTTTTACCTCGACGAACACCAGGATATCTCCATCGTCGGCGATAATATCCACCTCCAGGTTCTTGTAACGCCAATTCTGATGCCGAATCCGGTACCCCTGCTCCTGCAGCAGCCGTACGGCCGCGTCTTCCCCTATTTTGCCTTTTTGAAGCGTATTCATCTATTTGACAACGATGGTGCCTAGTTTTTCTGCGATAATCTTCGATACGTCTTTTAACTTCTGGTAGTTCGCGAGCATAATTTCCATATTGGCAGCATCGCTTTCGTCTTTTATTTCCTCCCGTAGCTGCAAAATCTGCTGTTCTACCTTCCGCTTCTTGATGCGATAAATCGCTCCGTAAACAAGATCCTCCAACCGTTCCGATTCGTGAGAAACGTATATCTTCCGCTTCTCGTCGTTCCAATTGGGGCTGAGGCTGTATTTGGCAGCAAGCAGATCAATGGCCAAATCAGCAACGGCACGGTCGTGATGGGCAATAAACGTCCGGTCATCGGGAAGTTCACCGCGATCAATGAATTCGCGGAAAATGGACATGATCGCTATGCAAGCCGGATCATCGAACGACACATCGCTCAGCCCGCTTAGCAGGAGGGGCGCTATCGGTACGTCTCCTTCTTCCCAGGAAGCAGGATAACTCCCGTAATGAAGCAGTATCCGGATAATTTCACGCTCATGCAGCACGTCAGACGAAATACCTTCGACCGGCAAGGGCGTTTGGGAGCCTTCCACGACAGCAGCCTCTCCATGTGGCTGGGCGGGCAGCGTGTCCATTTTGCGATCGGCTTTCTTAGCCCGGCCGATCCGCAGTTTATTGAGCTCGGCAATGAGCAGGCGTTCCTCGATGTCGAGGAGTACACTGCATTCGCGGATAAACACAGAAGCCTTGATAGCATCCGGGATCAGCGCGATGCTCTCCACTACCTCGTGGATCACACCGGCACGTTTTATCGGGTCATTGCCCGCATCGCGCAGCAACACATGGGTTTTATAAAAAATAAAGTCCTGCTGATGCTCCGCGATGTATTGTTTGAATGCCGTCGAGCCGAATTTCTGCACATATGAGTCGGGATCGTTGCCATCCGGGAACAATAATACCTTGACATTGAGCCCCTCTTCGAGCAACATGTCCGTACCCCGTAGCGACGCCTTGATGCCGGCTTCGTCGCCATCGTAGAGTATGGTTACATTCTTGGTGTACCGCGATATGAGGCGAACTTGTCCGCTGGTAAGCGAGGTACCCGACGAGGAAACCACATTTTCCACCCCCGCCTGGTGCATAGACAACACATCGGCGTACCCTTCCACAAGGTAGCAATTGTCTGCGTCGAGGATGGGCTTTTTAGCCACGTAAAGGCCATACAGCACATCCGATTTGTGGTACACCTCGCTTTCGGGCGAATTGACATACTTGGGCGTTTTCTTATCGGTTTTCAGCGTACGGCCACCGAAACCCAGTATGCGGCCCGTGAGGTTGTGAATAGGAAACATGACACGCCCACGGAACCGATCGTAGACACTGCCGTCGTCTTTGCGGATAATTAAACCCGTTGCCTCCAGGAACTCATCTTTATAGCCTTCCGCTTTCGCCCGGTCATACAGGGCGGTCCACCCTTCGGGCGAATAGCCGAGTTCGAATTTCTGGATGATATCGTCGCGATACCCCCGCTCACGGAAATAATTGAGCCCAATGGTGCGGCCATCTTCCGTATCCCACATCGTTTCCCGGAAGAATTTGCCCGCCCAGTTCGTTACAATAAGAAGGCTTTCGCGTTTGTCCTGAGCAGCCGCTTGCTCGGGCGTGCGTTCGGTTTCCTCGACTTCGATATGGTATTTCTGAGCCAGGTACTTCAACGCTTCCGGATAAGAGTACTTCTCGTGCTCCATGACAAAGCGTACCGAATCGCCACCGGCACCGCACCCAAAACATTTGTAAATTCCTTTGCTCACCGAGACGTTAAACGACGGTGTCTTCTCGTTATGGAATGGGCATAAACCTATCAATGACGTGCCCCTTTTTTTGAGATCCACGAAGTCGCCCACCACCTCTTCCACCCGGGCAGCATCCAGTATTTTGTCGACAACTTCTTGCTTAATCACATGCCATTATTTGGTAGGGTAAAATTAACGAATAAGGAAGAACTACCAAGAATATCCTGAAAATATTGCGATTTGTAGCAAACATGCCACATCAAAGCCGTCCATTACGTCGTTTATTTTCTATTTTTGCCCCGCAAGACAAGAAACACTTTCCCTTCGCAGGGATTAATCTGAAATACAATGAAGATAAAAAATATATGCTGTATCGGTGCGGGTTACGTTGGTGGCCCGACCATGTCGGTTATTGCCCAGCAATGCCCGGACATCAACGTGACGATTGTAGACATCAACGCCCAGCGCATCGCGGCGTGGAACCATGAAGACTTATCCAAGCTACCGGTGTACGAGCCGGGGCTGGATACGGTGGTTGCCGAAGCCCGTGGCCGCAACCTGTTCTTCTCCACCGATGTGGACGGCGCCATCGCTGCGGCCGACATGATTTTCATCTCGGTGAACACGCCCACAAAGACCTACGGCAAGGGCAAGGGCATGGCCGCCGACCTGAAATACATCGAGCTCTGTGCAAGGCAGATTGCCGCCGTGGCCACCGGCGACAAGATAGTGGTGGAGAAGTCGACCCTGCCCGTCCGCACCGCCGAGACGCTGAAAAGCATCCTGCACAACACGGGCAACGGCGTGGACTTCCACATCCTGTCCAATCCGGAGTTCCTGGCCGAGGGCACGGCCATCGCCGACCTCCAGGAGCCCGACCGCGTGCTCATCGGCGGGGAAAACCCCGGGGCCGTGCAGGCACTGGTAGACATCTACGCCACCTGGGTGCCGCGCGAGCGGATACTCACCACCAACCTGTGGTCTTCCGAACTGTCCAAGCTCACGGCCAACGCGTTCCTGGCCCAGCGGGTATCCTCCATCAATGCCATCTCCGAGCTGTGCGAAAAGACGGGGGCCAACGTGGACGAGGTGGCCCGTGCCATCGGCACCGACAGCCGCATCGGCCCCAAGTTCCTGAAGGCCTCGGTGGGTTTCGGGGGCTCCTGTTTCCAGAAAGACATCCTCAACCTGGTGTACATCGCCCGCAGCTACGGGCTGCATGAGGTGGCCCATTACTGGGAGCAGGTCATCACCATGAACGACCACCAGAAGCGGCGCTTCGCCGATAACATCGTGCAGGCCATGTACAACACGGTATCGGGCAAGAAGATTGCCTTCCTGGGTTGGGCCTTCAAGAAGGATACCAACGACACGCGCGAGTCGGCGGCCATCTACGTGGCCGACGCCCTGCTGAGCGAGGAGGCCAATATCGTCGTATACGACCCCAAGGTTTCCGCCGAACAGGTGTATGCCGACCTGGACTACCTGGGCACACGCAGTCCGGAGGAGAACCGCCGGTTGGTGCAGGTGGTGGCAGACCCCTACCATGCGGCCGACCGGGCACACGCCATCGCCGTACTCACCGAATGGGACGAATTCAAGGCGTACGACTGGCAACGCATCAAGGAACATATGATGAAACCGGCTTTCGTGTTTGACGGAAGGAAGCTCCTCGGGGGCAACGACCTGCCAGGCAAAGGTTTCCAGTATTATGCCATTGGGGAATAAGCAGCAGTACAAATTAATATCTTGACATTTTCTTAGATTTATTCATTCGATAAACACTATGTTTGCAGACGAATAGCTGAAATCAATGCAACAGCAGTCGTCCAAACACCCGCTCACCGCGGCCGGTATCCTTATCGCCCTGGGTATTATTTATGGCGATATCGGCACATCCCCTTTGTACGTTTTTAAAGCTATTGTAGGACAGGACACCATTAATCCCGCGCTTGTATACGGTGGCCTGTCATGTGTTTTCTGGACGCTTACGCTACAAACGACCCTAAAATACGTCATCATCACCCTACGTGCAGACAATAAAGGGGAAGGCGGTATTCTTTCCCTTTTTTCCCTCGTGCGGAAAAACGGCAAATGGATTGTATTCCCGGCGATGCTCGGTGGCGCAGCGCTATTGGCAGACGGCATGATTACACCGGCCATCACCATCTCTTCTGCAATAGAAGGGCTGGGGATATTTTATCCGCAACTACAAACCGTTCCGATTGTACTGGTTATCGTCGTCGTACTTTTTTCGCTCCAGCGGTTTGGTACGGCCGTTGTGGGCCGCTTATTCGGCCCGGTCATGCTGATTTGGTTTTCCATGTTGGCGATATTGGGGTTCGCCCACCTGATCGGCACCCCAGCTATCCTTAAGGCCGTAAGCCCCCACTATGCTATCCAAACCATTATCAACCACCCCAATGCGCTTTTGATTATCGGGGCGGTCTTTCTCTGCACCACGGGGGCTGAAGCATTATACTCCGATCTAGGCCATTGCGGGCTTAAGAATATTAGGATATCCTGGATTTTTGTAAAAGCCTGCTTACTGTTCAATTATTTCGGACAAGGGGCCTGGTTACTTGGACACGAGGGGGCATTGCTCGCCGGTAGCAATCCATTTTATATGGTGATGCCCACGTGGTTTGTTCCCTACGGCATTTCTATAGCCACCCTGGCAGCGGTGATTGCTAGCCAGGCAATGGTTTCCGGGGCTTTCACACTGGTCTCTGAGGCCGTGCGGCTCAACCTATGGCCCAAGGTGCGCATCGTGCACCCCAACCTGCTCAAAGGGCAGCTTTACGTCCCTTCGGCCAACTGGATACTACTCATCGGTTGTATCGTCGTCATCTTAATCTTCCGCGAATCTGCCAAAATGGAAGCCGCATATGGGCTGGCAATAAACATCAGCTTTATGGTCACTACCGTCCTGATGACGGTCTTCCTGTTGCAGAAGCGGGTTCCAAAAGCGCTGGCCATTGGCTTCCTTGCCATATATCTTGTCATTGAGTCTACCTTTTTTATTGGCAATGTATCCAAATTCTCACACGGCGGCTGGCTTACACTACTGATTACGGCTACCATTTTCTCCATGATGCTTTGCTGGTGGTGGGCACGAAAAATAAAGAATAGGCACACCCGTTTTGTAGATATCCAAAAATATATTCCCATCATTTCTGAAATCGGCAATGATAAGTCCATCCCGCTTTATTCATCCCAACTGGTTTATCTCACCAGTGCGAACTTCGATTTCGAAATCGAAGAAAGCATCATCTATTCCATGGTAAAGAAGAAGCCGAAAAGAGCCGATGTATATTGGCTGGTACATGTGGATGTTACCGACTCGCCATACACGGGCGAATACGAGATAACGCAGCTGGTACCCGGTCAGGTAATCCGGGTTGATTTCCGGTTGGGGTTCCGCGACGAACAACGGATAAGCGTCCTATTCCGGGAAGTGGTGGAGAATCTTGTTGCCAATGGTGAGGTAGCTATCAAAAGTAACTTCGACACGCTCCGCAGACACAACATAGATGGCGATTTCCGTTTCATCGTACTGGAACGCGTCTTTTCCAATACATCGAGGTTCAACTTTCCCGAGCGCATCGTGTTAGACATTTACAGTGTCTTGAAGATGTTCAGCCTTTCCGAAGAGCGCGGATTTGGACTCGACTCCAGTTTTGTCACCATAGAACGGGTTCCGCTAATGATACCTTCTCCCCGCCAAAAAAAGAAACTGACGAGGACAAAGTGATGAAACAGTGCGCATAGTCAATTGCATATCACAACATTTTTGTCTAAGTTTGCCTTCCAAAAATTAGATAAGCAAACAGACGTTGAAATGAGTTCGACACCCATAAAAAAAGAAACGTATTTGGAGTGGTATAAGTCCATGCTGCTCATGCGCAAATTTGAAGAGAAGGCCGGTCAGTTGTACGGACAGCAGAAAATCCGCGGTTTTTGCCATCTTTACATCGGTCAGGAAGCAGTTGTAGCAGGAGCCATGTCGGTGTTGCGGCCCGAAGACTCGATGATTACAGCCTACCGTTGCCATGCACACGCCATTGCCAAGGGCGTAACGCCCGATGCCGTCATGGCTGAGCTCTACGGCAAAGCTACCGGATGCTCCAAAGGCAAAGGCGGTTCCATGCACCTTTTCAGTAAAGAACATAAGTTCATGGGTGGGCACGGTATCGTAGGCGGTCAGATTGCACTTGGCGCAGGTGTAGCCTTTGCTGAGAAATATAACGGAGTTGACAATGTGAACGTATGCTACATGGGTGATGGTGCCGTAAGGCAGGGTGCTTTTAACGAAACCCTCAATATGGCAATGCTATGGAAGCTTCCGGTCATTTTTGTGTGCGAAAATAACGGATACGCCATGGGTACGTCGGTAGGCCGCACGACCAACATGACCGATATTTATAAAATGGGCCTCGGTTTTGACATGCCTAGTGCGCCGGTAGATGGAATGGATGTAGTAGCCGTGCACAACGCCATGGACGAAGCCGTACAACGTGCCCGGAATGGCGACGGGCCGACGTTTCTCGAAATGCGGACCTACCGGTACAAAGGACACTCCATGTCTGACCCTGCAAAATACCGCACGAAGGAAGAATTGGAAGAATACAAAGGACGCGACCCGTTAATCGTGACCAAAGCAACCATCGCCGACAAGAAATATGCGAATGACAAGTGGTTTGCTGAAGTGGAGGCCAACGTGAAAAAGGCCGTCGAAGCATCTGTCAAATTTGCTGAGGAGTCACCTTACCCTGAAGTGGGCGAACTGTACAAAGACGTGTATGTGCAGGACGACTATCCGTATATCATGGATTGAAGTAATTAACGATAGCTAATTAAGTTTAAGAAAAGGATTAACCGCAATAATAACATGGCTGAAGTAGTTAAAATGCCGAAGATGAGTGATACCATGACCGAAGGGGTTATCGCAAAATGGCACAAGAAAGTGGGCGACAAAGTCAGTTCCGGCGATCTGATAGCGGAAGTCGAAACCGACAAGGCCACGATGGACTTCGAATCATACCAGGAGGGAACGCTATTGTATATCGGTCCGAAAGAGGGCGAGGCCGTTCCCATAGATGCGGTTATTGCGGTACTGGGTGAAGAAGGGGAAGACTATCAGGCCTTACTCAACGAAAATGACGGTAGCGAAGCCGCCGATACTGATTCGGATAAAGACGATAAAGACGAAGCTAAAACAGAAACGGAGGCGCCGGAAAGCGACGATACCGACGTAAGTACCGAAGATATAAACGCGGAGGTCATCACCATGCCCCTGCTTAGCGATACGATGACCGAGGGGGTTATCGCCGAATGGCATTTTAAAGTGGGCGATACCATCAAAAGCGACGATGTCATTGCGGATGTGGAGACGGATAAGGCAACCATGGAAGTGACCGCCTATGCAGACGGCACGCTGTTGTATATCGGCGTTGAAAAAGGGCAGGCCGCTAAGGTAAACGACATCATTGCCATCGTAGGCGAGGAAGGCACCGATGTGACGCCCCTCCTTAAACAAAAAACAGGTAAAAAGTCCGGTTCGGCAACTAAAGAAGCCGATAAAGGTGCCGAGCCTGCTGCCGCCGAGCAGCCGAAAACAGCCGAGGCTGAAAAACCAGCAACCAATGACGATGATGCACGCGTGAAAGCATCACCCCTGGCCCGTAAAATCGCCAAAGATAAGGGGATAAGCCTCGCCGATGTGAAAGGCACGGGCGACGGTGGCCGCATCATCAAAAAGGATGTCGAGTCTTACACCCCATCCGCTCAACCCACCGCTTCCGCGGCAGCGGCAACAGCGCCCGCAAGCGAAGGGGCTACAACAACTGTCAGCATTCCGCAGTACGTGGGTGAGGAACGTTACACCGAGAAACCGGTTACCCAAATGCGGAAAACCATCAGCAGGAGACTTTCCGAGTCCTTCCTCGTGCCGCATTTTTACCTTACCATCAAGATCAACATGGATAATGTGATCCCGGCCCGCGCCAAAATCAATGAAGTGGCTCCCGTTAAGGTATCCTTCAACGATTTGGTTATCAAAGCGGCGGCCGTGGCGTTGAAACAACACCCCGCCATCAACGCATCATGGCAGGGCGATACTATCCGTTACAACGAGCACGTCAACATCGGCGTGGCAGTAGCGGTCGATGAAGGATTGCTGGTACCCGTAGTACGGTTTGCCGATGGCAAGTCACTATCGCATATCTCTGCCGAGGTGAAAGAATTTGCACAGCGTGCAAAAGCCAAGAAATTACAACCGGCCGATTGGGAAGGTTCTACTTTCACGGTTTCCAACCTCGGCATGTTTGGCATCGATGAGTTCACCGCCATTATCAATGCGCCCGATTCCTGCATCCTGGCTATCGGTGGCATCGACCAGGTGCCCGTGGTGAAAGACGGACAAATCGTTCCGGGCAACATCATGAAAGTAACGCTTACCTGCGACCACCGTGTCGTGGACGGCGCAACAGGCGCCGCCTTCCTGCAAACGCTGAAATCGCTGCTGGAAGAGCCGGTACGCCTATTGGCGTAACGAACGACAGCAAATAATATTTGGAAGCCGTCTCGTTTGAAACGAGACGGTTTTTTTGTTGGAAACATGCAAGACTTGTAGTCCGTGTATCGAATGGTAGCCTCAGGCCGGAGGGTTGCTCGACACTAGCCTGCAATTCGTTCGAGAGCGGTTCGCTATGCCAGCACACCATAGCCACTGTACCTCTACGATGAAAGCGCGTGCGAACACTGAAAACGTGGACTCGACGTGGACTTATAGTGCACGGAGTGTGCACACACATCGAAGCAGTGTCCGCCAAGTGTCGACGCAATTTCAAGCAAGTGTGAACCCACGATGGCTTTGTCGCGCAGCCGAACACAATTATAATAGTTGTATCCAAGCATTTTTTTCTAAGTTTGTGTTGTAACCGCCCCACAAGCGTCAAAAATCAGCTAGTTATGGCAAAAACCAAAACAAACTACACAACGGCAGACGTGCACAAGTTCATCAATTCCTTTGCGGATACGGATCAAAAGCGGCAAGACAGCTTTGAACTCATGAAGATCATGCAGGATATCACAGGCTGCGAACCCAAAATGTGGGGACCGTCAATTATCGGTTTCGGTAATTATCATTACAAATACAAAAGCGGACACGAAGGAGATGCGCCCGTTCTGGGGTTTTCCCCCAGAAAAGCGGCATTTTCACTCTATGTTTACTCGGATACGAAAAAAGCAAACTAGCATTAGCTAACCTCGGAAAATTTAAAATGGGCAAGGCTTGTATTTATGTGAGAAAACTTACCGATATCAACATCCCGGCTTTACAGGAACTCTGCAAGGAATCCATTAAGTACATCAGCGCGCATCACGAATGTTCGTGTAAAGTAAAATAACAGCATCATTAAGGATGCGCAAAAAAATTAATGAAGGAAAACAAACTAGCTATGGGAAACTTAAAAATCGAGATCAAATGGGCGATATATTTTACCTTAATGACCTTAGCATGGATGTTGTTAGAAAAACTGTGCGGACTGCACGGAAAATATATCGACTATCACCTTTATCTTACTAATCTCTTTGCCATACCTGCCATATGGTTTATGGTCCTGGCGTTGAAAGACAAGAAGAAAAATTCCTACAACGGACGAATAAGCTACACACAAGGACTGGTTTCGGGGATCATACTCTCGGCCTTTATAGCGCTATTGAGTCCACTTACCCAGTGGATTACGTCTTATGTAATCACACCCGAATATTTTCCGAATGTAATCAAGCGTTCAGTGGAATTGGGTTATTACAAATCGACTGCGGAAGCAGGGGCCCATTTCAATTACAAGAACTATGCAATCAATTCCACGATTTTCGCATTTGTTTTCGGAGCGGTAACAACCGCCATTGCCATGATTTTTATAAGGACAAAATGGAAGGCTTAACGATAGTGGAATAAGCTGAAGACAGCAAAATTGATGCGGTTTTCTGCGATGTGTTTCATTTTACAAACGAAAAAATAAGTACGCTAACTTCATATTTAATGTTCAAAAAGCAGCCATAACAACGGGCATTCATGGTAAAAATTGCCTATTGTTGGCGGTAATTGCAACGAACGACCAAACCGTCATAGACGTGCAGAAGGAAAAAATCGCACCTGCGTGCAACCTTTTTACCTATCTTAACATCATAGTAATAAACACACCCGAATTGGAGCGAACGGTTACGATAGAAAGTTTGTATGAAGGTTGCAAAAGCGGCAGCCGTCAGGCGCAGGAACAACTGTATAACACGTTGGCATCGAAAATGCTCGGGGTTTGCATGCGCTACGCGGGTAGCACTTTTGAAGCGGAAGACATGCTGCAGGCCGGCTTCATCAAAGTGTTCGGCAATCTGGGCAGCTACCGTGGCGATGGTTCCTTTGAAGGGTGGATACGGCGGATTATCGTCAATACGGCGATAGAAACGTACCGCCGGAACACGCGCAGCGGGCAACAAGTGGAGCTAAACGAGGTGTACGACGAGGCGCAGCAAACATTCGCGATGGATAGCCTGGAGTGCGAGGACTTGCTGCGGTTGATACAGGCGCTCCCCGATGGTTACCGCATGATATTCAACATGTATGCAGTGGAAGGCTTCTCGCACAAGGAGATCGCGGAATCGCTGCAAATCAGTGAAAGCGCATCCAAATCACAATTATCGAGAGCGCGGGCGTGGCTGAAACAACGGATAAAACAAATAGAAGGAGGGATCCATGAATCGAGATAAGAATAACGATTTTGACAAGCAGCTGGCGGGCAAGTTCGAAAACTTCCGCCCCGAGGTTCCCAATGGCCTTTGGGATAAGATAGCGTCTAAGCTCGATGAGCAGGATCAGGGCAATATTATCCCGATAAAACAGCAGCGCCGGTTTCCCACGTGGTGGATAGCTGCCGCCGCAAGTGTGTTGCTGGTGTGTGGCATCGTGTATTGGTATAACCGCCCGGTAACCGTGACGTACCTCCAAAGCCCGGTGGCATATGTGGAAGAAGCGGAGGCCGCCGTGGTAGAAGAACCTGCACCCGAGCCTGTTCCGGTAGTAGAGCCGTTAGACATCGACCGACTGAAGCAGCTATTTGCAAAGCGAAACCGGGTGCCGAAAAGTGAAAACAAACAGGAAATACGAGTGGCCGAGATGCCGGCCAATCGGCCCGCCGAAGCCGCCGATAACCAGCCAGCGATTACCGAAGAGACCGCTTCGCCCACACAGGCATTGGCAAAAAACGATGAGCCAACTACACCATCCTCCGCAGGCCAGCCAGTAAGCAGGGAGGCGATTGCAGCAACCGTACCGGATATCCAACCACCGGTGGTATTGGAGGAAGAGGAAGAAACCCTGTTGGCCGCAACGGAAGAATCGAAGCAACCCTTTGGTGTAAGCAACATCTTGAATTATGTGGTGGGCGCGGTCGATCAACGCGATGAAAAACTGGTTACATTCTCCAACGACGGCGAAGGTTCGCTGAAGCTCGATTTCAACTTCGGCCTCGCCAAAAACAAGAAGAAACGAATAAAATAATTCACCTTTTAATATAAGATCAACATGAAATACATTAGCCTTACCCTGTTATGCTCCGCCGCCCTGCTGACGGCAACCGCACAGGAGAAAAAGAAAACGGACACCCTCCGGGAAAACCGTAGGAACACCATGGATACGGTCATCATGGAAGATGTGGAAACCGGCGAGCGACGGAAAGTACGCATCACCATCCCCGGCAAAGACGAAGGAGTCATTACCATCGAAAAATCCGAGAAAGTATACGAATATGAGAACGGTAAAAAGGACAGCGATGATGTTAACGTGATCGTGGAGCGTACCAGGAAGTCACGCCCCATCTACGGCATTACGTTCTCGCGCATCGACCTCGGTTTGGTCAAACTGATCGATAACGGCAGTTTCTCCCTCTCGGACGACAACCGAGATTTCAGGTACCGTCCCGGCAAAACGGTCAATTTCGGATTTGATCTGCTTCAGGCAGGCTACCGTTTCAATGACAATTTCCGGATGTTTTTGTCCGCCGGGTTCGACTGGACCTACATCCGTCTCCGGGAAAATATCGACTTCCTCGAAAATACCACGCCGCTTACGTGGGAGGAATCCACCGTAGACTACTCCAAAAACCGGCTCACCTCCACCTACCTGCGGTTGCCGCTCACCTTCGAACTGCGCAGTAAACATTACAGTGGCTTGGGCAGGCTAAAGTTTGCATTCGGGCCTGAAGGTGGCTTTCTCCTTAAAGGTACACAACGGTTCAAGAGCGAGGAACTTGGCAAACAGAAATTCAAAGACGATTATAATTTCACGCAATTCCGCTACGGGGCCTTCGCCCGCTTCGGTGTCGGCTCTTTCGGTATTTATGCCAAATACTATTTCAACGACCTGTTCGAAAACAGTCCGGACCAGACAGGCCTGCAAACCATGGCTTTCGGTCTGATGCTCGGGTTTTAAGCCGTTACATTTATATTTCGTAATTTTGTGCCGCCCCGGTTACCGGGGCGGCTTTATTTATGGCGATAACCACCACAAATGTCCCTTCTTGCTCGGTACCGGATGACGTGCAGCGTGCGGGATTGCCCCTTATCCACGGCGAACATGTGAGCCGTACTTTTGCCGGCAAGGAGCCGATCGTGGCCGTCAGCGACCTGTCTTTCGGCGTCCCGGAAGCGAAAATTACCGTCATTATCGGCGAAAGCGGCAGTGGGAAAAGCACATTATTGAAACTGATCTACGGATTGCTTGAGCCCGACGGCGGAGAAGTGCGTTACCGCGGTTGGCGGGTGCCTAGTCCCCGTGAGAAGCTCATCCCCGGCCATGATGCCATGCGGATGGTATCGCAGGGGTTTGACGACCTCAACACGTACGCCAATGTGTGGGATAACGTGGCATCGCAATTATCCAATACCGATCTGGAAGGCAAATTCCGGGAGACGGAAACCAGCCTGCGCCGCCTGCGCATTGCACACCTTGCGAAGCAACGCATTGCTGACCTGAGTGGTGGCGAAAAACAACGCGTAGCCCTGGCCCGCGCGCTGGTCAATAATCCCGAAGTGCTCCTGATGGACGAACCCTTCAACCAGGTGGACGCCTCATTCCGGGAAACCCTCCAACGGGATATCCGCAACATTGTCGAAGAAACGGGACTTACCGTGGTGCTTGTATCGCACGACCCTGCCGAAGTACTGGCCATGGCCGACGAACTGATTGTGTTGAAAGCGGGTCGGTTGATGGCGACAGGCCAGCCGGCACACTTATACCGGCAACCGCCAAACGCATATACAGCGCGACTGTTGGCGAAAAGCAACATCCTCGAAACGGCTGAGGCCCAGCAATTGGGTATCGATACGTCCACAGCAGTAGCCATCCACCCCGAATGGCTCTCAATAGCCGAAAGTGGGCAAGGCCGCTTTACCGTACAAGACGTCCAGTTCAAAGGTTTCTACCAGCTAGTCACTGTCCAACACAAAACCATCACATTGAATGTGATCACTGACACTGCGGCCAGTCTCCGCAATAACACACGGGTAGATGTGAATATCACCCATTTCTATCTGTTACAAACCCATGAATGCTAAAACAGCGTTGATAAAGTCTCCCCTGACAGCCTGATGGGCGAATACCGGTAAATGTTGTGCTAAAATTGTACTATACGGACGGTTACTGAACCCCTATATTTGTGCATACTACTTTCCAACTATGTACAATTTACGCCAATCCGTCGTTGCCTTCATGGCGATTGCACTTCTCGCCATCCCCGCTATGGCGCAGCAAGCAACTCCTTTCCAACCATCGCACGAGGAAATCGTAGCCCGGTACAAACGGGCCGCCGTCATCGACAGCCTCACGAAAGATGCCGTATTCAAGGGTGAGCTAACCCCTCATTGGAATGCAGACGGCCAGTCTTTCTGGTATCAGAACAACCTACCTGACGGCACCACTGCCTACACGCATGTTGATGCAAAGACCGGCAAAAAAAGACCGCTTACCGACACCGAGCGTGTGGCAGCCGAGTCAGCTGCCGAACCGGTCGGCACACAATCCCGGCGGTCTTCCCGGTGGGGCAATGACGATTTCCGTGGCGGAAGCACCTCTCCCGATAAAAAATGGGACGCCTATATCGAAAACGGCAACCTATTTGCCCGCCGCGTAGCTGACGACCATGTGCTGCAGTTCACCACAGACGGCACCGACGAAAACCCCTATGGCGCCGTCGCATGGAGTCCCGACAGTAAATACCTCGCAGGCTACCTTATCCATCCCGTACAGGATTCGTTGGTGCATTACGTGCTCACGTCCGTTCCGGGCACCACACGCGGGCAACTGGTGTCCCGACCGTACAAACAACCGGGCGATCCGTTTACAACTTATAAACTGTTTCTTTTTTCACTCGATAAACAGGAAACTGTCGAGGTACAGGCTGAAGCCATCGATTTCCCGAATCGCGCACCGCAACTGCAGTGGCGTCCGGATGATGCGCGCTATTTCACCTATGAAAAGTTCGATCGCGGTCATCAACGGTTTCGCATCATCGAGGTCGACGCGCAGACAGGCACTACACGCGCTGTCGTTGATGAGCGGTCCAACACGTTTATTTACCACGATCGGCAGTTTACCTATTATCTTGACGGAAGCCCCGTGGCTATCCGATCGTCCGAAAAAGATGGCTGGCGGCACTTATACCTGGTCGATCTCGTCAGTGGCGAAGAACGGGCCATCACATCGGGTGAATGGGTGATGCGCGATGTTATCCGTGTCGACGACGCAAAAAAAGAAATTCTATTTACCGCGAGCGGTATCACACCCGGCGAGGACCCTTACCATATCCATTATTACCGCATCGGCTTCGATGGAAAGCACATGACCGAACTCACGCCGGAACCAGGCAACCACCAGGTATCGTTCTCACCGGACGGCACCTACTACATAGACACCTACTCGCAGGTCAATATACTTCCTGTAACCAAACTGCGCCGCAGCAAAGACGGAAAGGAAATCGCCCTACTGGAAGAGGCAGAGCTTAGTGACGCGTACAAAAAGAGTGGCGTAAGCGCTCCGGAAGTTTTCGTTGCCAAGGGGCGGGACGGCGTTACGGACATCTGGGGCATTGTGAGCAAACCTTCCGACTATGACCCGGGAAAAAAATACCCGGTACTGGAAAATATATATGCCGGTCCGCACGATTCGTTCGTTCCCAAATCGTTCGTTCCCTATAGTGAAATGCAGAGCCTGGCAGAACTCGGGTTCATTGTCGTGATGATTGACGGCATGGGCACCGCCAACCGTTCCAAAGCTTTCCACGATGTTTGCTGGCAAAATATAGCCGATGCAGGTTTTCCCGACCGCATCCTGTGGATTAAAGCATTGGCTGAGAAATACCCGTCGGTAGATACGACCCGGGTAGGTTTGTATGGCACGTCCGCCGGGGGACAAAACACGGTATCGGCCTTGTTTTTCCAGCCCGACTTCTACAAGGCAGGTGTAGCTGCCTGCGGTTGTTATGACAATCGCGTGGATAAGCAATGGTGGAATGAACAGTGGATGGGCTACCCCGTTGGTCCGCATTACGAGGCACAATCGTGCGCAACCGTGGCCAATGCAACTAACCTGAAGGGCAATCTGCTTCTCATCGTAGGCGAAGCGGATACCAATGTTCCGCCCGAGTCATCCCATCGCGTGGCTGATGCATTGATAAAGGCAGGGAAAAATTTTGACTTCCTGTCCGTACCCGGCATGGGGCACAGCGACGGCGGGCCTTTCGGACGGATGAAGAAGCGCGATTTTTTCGTTCGCCATCTATTGGGAACCACGCCTCCCGACTGGAATGCCGGTGAACTGCCCTATAATCCTGATACCGGCAGGGAGCGGTGGTCTTTTCAATAGCTCAATTCGCCGTTGTAATAGTCTACAATCCGCTGCCGGAGGTGCCATTGGTAGCGCGCGATGACGAGGCTGGCATTCGCGCTATCCATTTTGTTTTTGGCAATCAGGAACTCCACGGAGTTGATTGCACCGGCATTGAAGCGTACTTCCGCGATTCGGAATGATTCGGTATAATGAGCAACTTGCTCTACCAGGTTTTTATACCGTTCTTTCGCGGCTTCCAGGTTGAGCAATACCTGATGCGTAGCCTGTTGCAATTCATTGCGGCGTGTTTGGGCAGCATGCTCGGCATCCAGCACATTAAGTTTGGCTCTGGCTACGTTGTTGCGGACCTGAAATCGCGAGAGAATGGGTATGGTAAGCGAGAAAGCCATTGACCGTCCCAGGTTATTCTGCACCTGGTCGTAATAGCTGCCCATGCCATCCTTCGAGTAATTACTCGATAAGCCCGCACCCACGGATAGGGTAGGAAAATAAGAGGAACGAGCAGCCTTAAGTGAAAATTCGGCCTGCTTTTCGCGCTGCTCGGCCGCTTTGATGACACCTAACCGTTCAGCGGCCGTTTGATACAATGCGCCGGCATCCGATACCGGTGCCATTGGCAGGGGCAGGTCTTGGAGTGGTGTGAGTGACACGCTTTCGTCATACGGCAGGTTCAATAACCGGAATAAACCCACCAAATTCTCGTTAAACGTATTCTTGGCATCATTCAAGCTGTTGAGATCGCTGGCGTACTGCCCTTTGAGATCGTAATAGTCGCCGGGAGGAGTTGCCCCTTCATCGAAAAGTACCGTGCTGCGTTCAACCTGCCGTTGGGTAACCGCTACCTGGCTATCGATCTGCGCCACCATATCTTTTGCGGTGAGCACATTGATGTAGGCCGCGGTAACATCCAATGCCACCTGTTCCTCCATCAATTGTTCTTCCAACTGTGTCGCGCGATACGCGTACGCCTGCTGCGTAATGTTGCGGAACATCCGCAACCCATCAAATAAAATCAACGAACTGCTGACGTATTGATCGCCCGACGTAAAGTTCTGTTCCACATATTGGTTGGTGGTTGGGTCGATATTACGGCCCTGACTGTAGCGATGATTCATACCGGCTTCCAGCGACGGTAACAGGTTCTGTTTCGTCTGCCGCAGGTTGATGGCCTCGCCCCTTGTTTGGAGGCGGCTCAGCTGGACATCACGGTTATGTTTCAGGGCCAGCGCAATGCTCCGCTCCAGGGTAAGCGTATCTGGCGTAAACATGTCCTGTGCACTGGCCTGCCATGTGACGGCACCAAGAGCCACAAACAAGCAGACAATATAGCGTATTGGTAAAAGCATGTCTTTATTTCGTTTTGGTATAAAAGCAAACATAGTTTGCGCCAAAACCATAATCTAGTGACTATAAGGATATTGAGAATGCGTTCATCGAAGGCATTGTCCGATATCGGGCAATAAGTGTTCGGAAACGGACAGTTATCCCTAGCCCGGATTTGTGACGAAATCGGAAATCAGGGAGTCGATGTACGGGATTCCGGCGTCTGTGCAGCCTGTTAAAAATCTGAATATTCAGCAGGGTATAGGAACGTCTGCTGGTTACGCGACACATTGTTTTTATATGCAGGGTTGGCTGCGAGTGTTTTCCAATGGGGGTCTGCGAAGAAAGCTTTCCAAAGTTCGTCCCGCGATTGCCTGTCTTCAAACGTGGTGAGGTACATCAGATTGGGCATGCGGCTTCCGGCAATGACTTCTCCATAAAACACAGCATTAAAGTCCAAACGTTTGAACAATCCAATTTCATCACCCTTGATAAACATATCCACTTTATTGTGGTAATACGCCTCGGTAGGTCCTTCATAGCTCCTGAGCTCATATACCCGTTCGGACTTGGGAGAAGTAAGGTCGGGAAGTTGAGCGTGTGGGCTGCCAACGAAGGCATTTAATAAAATTGTCTCTATCCGGTCATACGGTGGCCGGTCATAAGAAGCCTTTATGTAGGCTTCGCCTGCCGTTTGATATAACTTATCCTGTTCCAGTAACCCATCCAATGCCATAAACTGATCGTAAGATGCATACGGAATAAACACATACACCTGTTGATTACCATCGGTCCCGGCGTCATCGATAGGCTTGAATACGCCTACGTGTGGAATGCCTGCCCGATGGAGGGCAGGGAGGTACGCGTTTTGTAAGAAGTCGTCCAATTGGGCCGACTGCTCGGTATTCGACAGGTGATATATTTTCAGTTGATAAAAATCACGGCCCTGGGCGATCAGTGCGAACGAACAAAGGACAATGGACAACAATACGCTGGCTCTCATTAGGAAATCGTTAAATGAACAAAAAAATAATTGCGCAAATTAAACACATTTATGCAATTTCCCTAAAGAAAAACTTTTTAGTCCCACAGGTGGGCCTTCTGCCGTTCGATGCCTTGCTCCACCCTGGTGTCATGTACACCATCCGCGATAGCCATTTCCGCGTCGCGGTCTTTCCCCGAACGATGGATATCCGCCACCTGTTGGTCTTTCAGCGCGATATCATAGGCATCGCGGGCACTCATCAATTTGACAAACACAGGCAGGCATTCAAAGAAAATGAAAAGCAGCATAATGAACGTGATTGACCAATAATTCGAGCTATTCACGGTGCCATCGGGGTAATGTTTCAGATCGCCCAATGCCGCATTACGGTCGGCGAAACCCGCCCTATTCACAGCGCTGTCCATCTGCGCGCCGGTCAGTAGTTGTGCATCCATCAGCCCTTCGAATTCCTTACGCTGCTGAATCAATGCCTCCTGCCCCGCGATTGCTGATCGCAACGTATCCAGGTACCGCTCTTGCTTTTCCAGATCAGCCTGCCGCTGTCTGGCATAAGGCCCATACCCTACAATCCCCGATGTTTCCACGCTCTTTTCGCCGAAGGTCTCCATCTTAAGCTTTATGCGGTCGGCCTTCAGTGTTGCTTCCACCGAATCCCGTTCGGTTTTCAATTCAGCCACCTTCGCCAGCTCGATAGCGTACTTGCTGTCGAATGCGCGGTTGAGGGTGTCGATGCTTGCTCGCTGCCTATCGAGGTAGGTGACCCGCAACTGGTCGCGGATTTCCTTATCGAACACCTTAATTTCCAGCGGACGGGCAATGACAATACCGATGAGTACAGCCAATAGGATTCGTGGGGTAGCCTGTAAGAATTGCTTAAAACCGGATGCGTTCTTGTTGATGCTCGATACGATATAGCGGTCCATATTGAAAATCGCCAGCCCCCACAATAATCCAAAAAGCAGCGCATACCCAATGGCGCCGCCGTCGCCACTAAACACAAAATACAGGGCATACCCGCCTGATAGCGCGGCAAAAAGGCCCGTGAAAAAAATCGTCGCCCCGATACCCACATATTTGCTATGCTCGGCCGGATATTTGGCCAATGTGGACTGATGTACGCCACTGCACCACCAGAAAAATTGCGTCAGTTTTTCCATTTGCTCCCCAATATCGCCATAGTAAGCTTAAGACAATCTGATTGCCAAATTGTTACACCTCCATTCGTCGTGGTCGCAAAAATAGGCAAAACGGGATGAGGTCACGACAATCAGGGACGAAATGGCCACATTGTGGGACGAAAATGCGCTGGCTTAAAAATCAAAAACCCAACCGCTTCCGGATAGCCTCACCGTGTGCCCGGCTAGATTTGAACCGCGGACCGCCCACTCCATCCATCACAAAGATATATGTACCGTTGAACCCCTTCCGGAGTTCGGCGACGCACGCGGTATTGATCAGGCGGCTGCGATGGATGCGCAGGAAATCATCGGGGAGTTGCGTCGTCAAGTCAACAAGCGTGTAGTCGGTGAGGTAACGTTTGCCATCCACGGTATACAAGAATACGTACTTATCTTCGGCCTCGGCCGCGATAATATCAATAACCCGTAGCAGTATAATTCGGTCGCCCAATTTCACGGTGAGGCTCTGGATCTGCTTCTTTGCGGGTTGCAGGTCGGCCAATAGGCGCTGCAGATCGGGCATCTCCACCGTCTCGTGCCCCACTTGTGTGATTTTATGAATCGTCTTTGCCAACCGGACGGCTTCCACTGGCTTTAGGAGGTAGTCGATGGAATTTTCCTCGAACGCTTTCAATGCATATTGGTCATATGCCGTTACAAACACCACGCGGGGCTGCCGATCCAGCTGCTTCAGCATCTCGAACCCATTGAGCACGGGCATCTCGATATCGAGGAACAGTAAATTCGGTTGGAGCGCCAAAATTTCCTTAATGCCCTCCTCGCCATTACCGGCTTGGCCCACCACTTCAATAGTCGGGTAAGGCGTAAGCAGTTGCCACAGCCGTTGCCTCGCCAGCGGCTCATCATCGATAATCAATGCCCGGTAGTGTGCCGTCATGTCTTAATCGGTATGTTGATGGTAAGCTGCTTGGAGGGCGTGTTGACCAGCGCCAATTGGTAATCGTCGCCATAGAGCAGCTGCAACTTATCGTAGGTGCCCTGCAGACCGTAACCCACGCACACCTCTTGTGGAAAAGGCTGGCCGTTGTCGGCAACGGCAATCAGCAGGCGGTCACCCTGCCGTTGCAAGGTAACGTCAAGTATGCCATCGGCCGTTACATCTTTCAGGCCATGTTTGAGTGCATTTTCTGCCAGGGGCTGAATAAGGAAGCGGGGAATAAGCACAGACTCCAGTCCCGTTTCCACCACTACCGAAAATTCGATGCGGTTACCAAACCGTATCCGTTCTATATCGATATAGGCGTTTACGAGGCTGATTTCGCTAGCCACTGTGCCCCAATGCCCTTGTTCCCGGTTGATACTTTGCCGGAAAAGGGTAGACAGTTTGAGCGTCATCGCCTCAGCTTTGACCGGATCCGACGGGATAAGGCTCGCAATGGAGTTGAGCGCATTGTACAGGAAATGCGGGTTGATTTTTGATTGAAGGGCGGCCAGGTCGGCTTCGGTTTTAAGCTTGCCAATCCGGATAATATCCATTTCCTTCCGCTGCAGCACCGCTTTCTGTCGTTCCTTCATACTGAAATAACCGTAGATGATGGTCGTTATAATCAACACAATGATGCCGTTGACCTGCCAGTCCTCCGGGTGGAAAAACCGGTAAGAGGTGCCAAAAAATTGCGATACCAACCAATAAGAAAGCTCGATCCCCACACCCATACCCAAGAGGGCCAGTCCGTAATAGGCAAGCAGAAAGGCCAGCCCGTGACCATCCTTCCGTTTACTGAATACACTGATAAGGTAAATGCAATTGGCAATGCAGAAACCGATAACCAGGCCAAACATCAAACTGATGAAAACGCCTTCCAGTGATGGCCGGCCAACCGTTACCCACACGCATATTGTCACTACCGATGAAATCAGTACGCCTAATGCCAGTGACCACAGATTGAACTCAAGCCATCGCTGGCGTTTGGAAGAAAGGTTTCTAACGGTACCCATGATTCCCTTAGCGAATATACAAATGATTAGCCATACCGCCTCACAAGGCTTTATTCACCTCCGCGAGTAAATAGTCGCAACGTTTTTCGCCCCAATCGGGTGCAAACGCACCTACAGGCTCAAACGCAACAAACTTTCCCTTTGCCTGCTCCAATAGCGGCTTAGCCGCTTGGATACCACCACCATACGCTTCGGGCGTATAAAAAAGATTTTGCCCTTTGATAAAATCAGGCCGTGGGTTTCCGGGGTCCAATTGGGTGGCTTTGTTGAGCAGCGACTCCGCCTCCGGAATGAGGTAGAGCCGCGATTGCGGGTCTACGCTTAGCCGCATGTACTGAATGTAGCCCTTGAGCGCACAGATCTCACTGTTATCGGCACTGCGCGATTCGGCAGCCTCCACGAAAGCCAGGGCTTTATCATACGAACGGTCTCGGTCGATAGCCGCGGGCTGATTGAGCCCTGCCACAAGCCGGCAATAAGCCGCATAGTAGGGTGGTAGCCACTGGTCAGATGCGGTATTGCCTATCTCCTCAAACCGACTGGCCAACGCGGTGAAATCCGCAGTGCCACTTGCTTCCGAAAAGGATTCAAGTGCATCGGCCATGTTTGATTCATAATCGGATTGTGCCGTTGCGTTAGCCAGCCCCGCACAAGAAAAGAACAGGATGCAGGCCGTTTTGATGTACGTGTTCATAACGAATTTTTTTATTGTGAAAAATAGTTTACCACACAAATATGGCCGTTAGCTAACGCATCATCAACGAATATCCGACGAACGGTCGTATTTACACGATGAGTGGTCGGCTCGTCTAACCTTTTGCACTTTCGCGCAGGTTCCGTATTTTTGTCGCCGATGGATATGTTCGATGACATCTTGACGGACTACCTGGAGAAGACATGCGACACCGAGCCAGTACTTCTACAGCGCATTAACAGGGAGACCTACTTAAAGGAAACCTCCCCCCACATGCTCTCAGGTCACTATCAGGGCCGCCTGTTGGCATTCCTGAGCAAGCTGGTCTCGCCCACCAACATCCTTGAAGTAGGCACATTTACCGGATACGCCACGTTGAGCCTGGCAGAAGGCCTTGCTCCGGGGGGCGAGATCCATACCATCGATAACAATGCAGAACTGGAAGATCGCGTACGCGAATACTTCGGCCGCTCCGAATTCAGCGACAACATCCATTACCACATCGGTGATGCAGCCACGATCATTCCCACGATAGTGGGTCCATTTGATCTGGTCTTTATCGATGCCGACAAGAAAAACAACGGCATTTATTATGAACTTGCCCTTGAAAAAACCCGTATCGGTGGATTAATCCTGATTGACAATGTGCTTTGGAAAGGAAAAGTTGTTAGCGGAGCCAGCGACAACCAAACGCAACAGATTATCAACTTAAACGATCAACTTGCCAACGATGAACGCATAGACAAATTAATTCTCCCCGTACGCGATGGGCTTTTCCTGTTGCGAAAAAGATGAGGGGCAAAAACCATGAGGAATGAACGTACCGAAAAAGATTACCGTAATCACCTTATGCCTGACCTCCCTGTTAGTCGCCGTCTCGACGGTCCAAACTGTTGCCCAGCGGATTTCGCCCCAAGCGTATATCGAACAACATAAAGCTGCCGCTATCCAATATATGGAAGAGTATGGCTGCCCCGCCAGCATTATACTGGCTGTCGCCATGCACGAAAGTGCTCACGGAAACAGCAGAATAGCCCGGTACCTCAACAATCACTTTGGCATCAAAGGCCCCAACGACAGCAAGGAAATCCGCTCAGCTTATAAGGGGTATGACACGGTGGAAGACTCTTACGCAGATTTTATCGACTTCCTCCAGCGGCGCAAGAACACCAGAAAATTATTCGATTTATACCAACCACACGAGTATCGGAAATGGGTGCAGGGCATTGCCCGGTCGGGTTATGCCCAAAGCCCCACGTGGTCAACCAGGGTAATTGGTATGATCCGGAAATACGATCTCCATGAGTTAGACAAGAAGCCGGAAGGGGGCACATTCGCCGCCGCGGAGCCTGACGATGAAACAGCGTTGTATACGGTCAAAGCGGGGGATACCTTGTATGATCTGGCACGCAAGTACGGCACAACGGTACGGGCCATACAACGAGAAAACGGACTTACGGGCTCGCGATTGCGCATTGGCCAACAATTGACCTTGTAATGAAGCGATTTCTTTACGCGTTGCTTGCCGTATTATCACTCGCATCATGCCTTTCCAAACAGGATGTGCTCCAAAACCCACGAGTAGCCAAACGGGGCCAGCCGGTTCACCGGCCGCATAAACCGCAGCGGGTTACCGAACCCGCCAACCGGACTGCCACGCCTGCTAAGCCGGTTACCAGCCTATCGGGTTTGGCCTACATCGATAAATACAAAGACATCGCTATTGCCGAGATGGAGCAATATGGTATTCCGGCCAGCATTAAGCTCGCCCAGGCCCTGCTTGAGTCGGGCAATGGTAACAGCACGCTTGCCCGAGAAGCAAACAATCATTTTGGCATCAAATGCACGCCAGAGTGGAATGGTAGAAAAACCTATCACGACGACGACCGGCGCGATGATTGTTTCCGTGTCTATAACCGTGTGGAGGATTCCTTCCACGATCATTCGCAGTTCCTCCTGAGGAAACGCTATGCCGCATTATTCGAACTCGATAAAGACGATTACAAAGGATGGGCCCGCGGCCTTAAGGCGGCGGGCTATGCCACCAATCCGAGGTATGCGGACTTGTTAATCAGCCTCATCGAGCGATACGAACTATACCAGTATGACCGACCCGAAACACGGGATGAAAAAACCCAACGGGAGGCTGTTGTGCAAACGGAAATCGTGGAGAACAAGGTTGAGGAGGTACCGGTGGCCGAAACCAAGGAGCCGGTACGCATCGACATTCACGAGGTTAAACAAGGCGATACCCTCGCTGCCATTGCCCGCAAATACGGAATGGACAAGGCCGAGTTAATGGATCTAAATGGCCTGAAGACCGAGTCTATCTTCATTGGCCAGCTTATCCTGGTGTCACAATAACGTTTCGGAATTGCTAAATCATGTTAAATTTTTTCGCCGACTGCAAACTTAGCCGTAGTTTTACGACAGTGGAACGTATACGTATTTTTCTTTGTGGAATGCTGTGTATCGTGGGTCATTTTGCCGTTGCGCAGACAACCATCGAGGGAATTGTATTTGATACCCATACCAAGCAGCGGATTTCACAGGTATATGTTTACAATACGGCAAACGATAACGGAGGCTATAATAATACGCGAGGGGAGTTCACCATTGATGCATCGGCAGGCGATATCCTGATTGCCGCAGCAAAGGGCTACTACCCCGATACGCTGGTCGTATCTGATAAAAAGGTTGTGCTCTTCAATATGACGCGTTCAACAATATGGCTTGACGAAGTGTCCGTGATTGCACGGCGTAGCCCCGAGGAACGGCTTGAAGAGAATAAGCGCGAATACAGTACGGCATACTCCGGAGGAAACGCCGGTTCTATCTTCTCTACGGGTCCTACAGGAGCGGGCCTGAGCATCGATGCGTTGTATAAGCTGATTAGCCGGGAGGGTAAAAACTCTCGCAGGCTCCAGGAAATTATCGAGCGCGACTACCGGGAGTCGGTCATTGACTATCGGTTTACCCCCGATTTGGTGCGTAGCGTAACCGGCCTGCGGGGCGAAACGCTCATTGATTTCATGCGGCAGTACCGTCCATCATATTTCTTCGTCCTCAGCGCAAACGATTATAATCTGGCTTTTTACATCCGTTCTTCGCTTGCCCGCTACAGGCAAAATCCAGCGGCTCATAGGCTCCCGCCGTTTCCCGCCACGGAGAAATAAGCATACTCGCGGAAAAAATCAGCACGATATTTGTTAATTTAGCACCAGCTATGAGACTACAGTTTTACTTATTACTGACTATCTTATTGAGTTTGACGTCGTTGGCCGGTGCGCAGACCTATGATATCGATGAGTTGCGGCATAAGCCCGACTCCAACAGCCTGAAGGTTGGGAAACCCGAACTCGATATCCGCCCTGTTACGTTACCCGTATCTGCGCTTGACCTGCGGGTTATCTATTGGCGGCATTGGTCATCGTTCGGCATCAATGCCAACCAGTCATCGTTCAGCGATAACTGGACCGGGGGTGGTGTAAACTCCATTTCGGTCGGCCTCCTGCTCAATCACAAGTCGGACTATACCCGCGACAACACGAATTTCGTCACTGAACTCATGCTGCAATACGGGCGACAAAAAAACAGGGACCAGCAACCCCGGAAAAATAACGACCGCATGTTTTGGGATAATAAATTTTCACTTAAGGTATCCAAAAACTGGTCGCTATTTACTTCGCTCACATTCGAAAGTCAGTTTGATATGGGTTTGACCTTTGACGCAGACGACGTCATTACCGATACCATTTCCAACTTTATGGCCCCGGGTTATTTAACGGAGTCTTTAGGTGTTGAATACAAACCGGACAATACGTTCTCGTTGCGTATCGGTACGGGTACGGCGCGCCAGACTTTTATTCTGGACGACCGGCTTGTACCTCGTAATGGTGAAACCCGATTTGGCGTTGAATCAGGCAAAAATTTCCGCAATGACCTCGCCTTCCAGATTACCGCCAACCTGGACCGTAATATCGGGTCCAACCTCAACATTAAAAGCCGCTACAATTTATTTGCCAACTATGAGGAACTGGGTGATCCGTCACACCGGCTGGATGCCACGCTCACAGCCTCCGTTACCCGGCTCATCAACGTAACGCTCAGTGGCATACTACTGTATGACAGTCGACTGCATAAAGACATCCAAACAAGCCAGACACTAGCTCTCGGGCTACTCTATAAAATTCCACGATAATCCATGCCAACGATGCGCACACACAGCATAAAAGTAGCCGTGCTGCTGGCTGGCGCAGTGCTGATGCTATCGGCATGCAGCACCAATCGCTATGCCGCGACCAACCGCATATATAAAAAGCAACTAAAAGCACTCACCGAGCAGATGCAGCAACCATTGCCATATGCTACGCCGCGTCTGGCCACTACATACGATACATCGGGCATGGCTGTCGTTTCAGTAGATCCACAGGCGAAGGACGCCGCACATTGGGTAGGGGCGATCCACTTCAATTTACGTAAGCCGAACTATGTCGTTATCCACCACACTGCCCAGGATAGCTTGGAGCAGACCTTGCGGACATTCACAGTGCCACATGCCGAGGTCAGCTCCCATTACGTTATCGGTCGTGACGGCGAGGTGTACCAGATGCTCAATGACTACGTACGGGGTTGGCATGCCGGAGCCGGCAAGTGGGGCAGTGTGACGGATCTTAACTCCGTTTCGCTGGGTATAGAGCTCGACAATAACGGCAGTGAACCATTTTCCGAAGCACAAATTTATAGCTTGCTTAACGTACTCGATACGCTAAAGAAGAAATATAACATCCCCACGGCGAACTTCATCGGACATTCGGACATCGCACCCTCCCGAAAAGTAGACCCCAGTGCACTTTTCCCCTGGAAGCGATTAGCGGAAAACGGATTTGGTTATTGGCCCGGAGATTCACTGGCCGTACCGCCCGAGCATTTCAATCCCATGGATGCCCTGCGTATTATCGGTTACGACACGAGCAACCCCGAAGCGGCAATACAGGCATTTAAACTGCACTACATCCAACACGAAGTAAACGCCGTATTAACCGAAGACGATATATGCGTATTGTATGACTTGTACCTCAAGTATTAAGAAAACACTAACCGCCTACTGTGCCAATCCAGACAAATTATTTTGACATATTAACGGTATTTCTATACATGCGGCGGAAAAATTGTGGCAGTACCGTGAACGAGAGTAGCATGCATACCTGCAACCCGCCGACAATCATGATGGCTAGCGGCTTTTGAATCTCAGAACCCATACCCGTGGAAAGCGCCGCAGGCAATAGTCCCATGGATCCCATCAAGGCAATCATCACAATCGGTCTGATACGGCTATTCACGCCTTGGCGGACAGCCTCGTCCAACGGCATCTTCTTGCGTAGGTTTTCTTTCATCGCCGCAATCAATATAATGGCATTGATGGTATTTACCCCAAATAGGATAATGAAACCAATTCCTGCGGAGATACCGAATACCGTACCCGTTGCCCACAACGATAAAAAGCCTCCAATAAATGCGAACGGGATAGCACCGACCGCAACCAACGTATCGCGGTAATTGCCGAAATTGAAATAGAGGAGGACAAGGATAAGCAGCAATGTAACCGGTACGACCATGGCCAATTGGCGCGATGCCCGCTGCTTGCTTTCAAACTCTCCGGCCCATTCAATTTTATTCGCTTTGGGCAGATTTACGTTCGACTCCACCTTCCGCTGTGCCTCGGCAATGGTGCTGCCAAGATCCCGTCCTTCGATACTGAAGCCGATACCGATGTACCGGCTGCTGCCTTCACGATAGATGAACGCCGGTCCGGTATGAAAGCCAATGGTTGCTATTTCCTTCAATGGTACGGTCTTGCCATCCATCGTAGGGATGAGGATATTTCCGATTTTTACGTCATCGTCCCGGTATTCGGGCTGAAAACGAAGCCTTACATCAAAAATCCGTTCATCTTCATAGAATTGCGTGGCCGCCTGCCCGCCGATGGCCATGGATACCACCGCCTGTACATCGGCCGTGTTCACGGCATATCGCGCTTCCTTGTGGTCATGTAGCTGGATCCGCAGCTCCGGCAAGCCAATATTTTTGTAAACATTCAAGTCGGTAATGCCGGGCACCGTGGCAAGCACCTTCTCCACCTGACCGGCATAATCTTCCAGCTGGTAGAGGTCGTCACCAAAAATCTTGACAACCAGCGAGCTCTTCACCCCGGCCACGTATTCTTCCACGTTATCCTGGATGGGTTGGCTAAAGCCGAAATTGATACCCGGATAGGTTTCCAACCCCGAGCGCATCTCCGAAAGCAACTGTTCTTTGCTTACGCGGCGGTTCCATTGGCTTTCGGGATACAGCTGGATATGAAATTCGATATTAAAAAACCCAGTTGGGTCGGTGCCATCGTTGGGCCTTCCGGTTTGGCTCATGACAAATTGTACTTCCTCAAATGCGCGCAGCTTCTGCCTCATCTCCTTCGCCAATCGTACGGACTCGTCTAGATTGACGCTATTGGGTAGGGTAGCCCGTACATAGATGGCCCCTTCGTTAAGACTCGGGATAAACTCCGATCCGTAGAAAAGAAACCTAACCACACAAATCATCAGCAATAGCGCAAACCCCCAGCGTGTCAGCTTACCATGCCGTTGGCTCAGGCTAAACAGCCGCGATATGCCGGTACGGATGCCGCTGGATATCCTATTCTGTCGCTCCCTGATATTTTTTCGGAGCAAGACCTTGCACATAGCGGGCACATAAGTCAGACTGAGCAGGAGCGAGCCCAGCAGTGCATAACCCAGCGTGAAGGCCAACGGTGAAAACAGCTTGCCTTCCACCTTCTGAAAGGAGAAAATAGGCAGCAGGGCTACAATCAGGATAAGTTGGGCAAAAAACACGTATGTGGCGACACTAGCAACACTTTTCTTGATAACACCAAGCTTGATTGTCCGGTTGAAACGCTCCGCACCCACCTGCGCTGCGCGTTTATGCATGGCTACAAATACACTTTCCACAATAACCAGCGTGCCCTCCAATAGTAAGCCGAAGTCTAATGCCCCCATGGAAATCAGGTTGGCCGGCAAGCCCTGGATACGCAGCATGATAATGGCAAAAAGGAAAGACAACGGTATGACCGATGCCACGATTACCGTGGTGCGCCAGTTGAATAAAAAGATAAATACAATCACAGAAACCAGCACGATTCCTTCCACCAGGTTCCGGCCCACTGTATTTACCGTGGCCCCGACCAGTTCGGTCCTGTCGATAAACGGTTCGATTTTTACATTCACAGGCAGTACCCGTTCGTTGAGCTCAGTGATTTTTTCCTTTAACCGGCCGATAACTTCGTTTGGATTCTCGCCCCGCAGCATGATGACGATACCCTCCACCAGATCGTCGTGATCCTGCAGCCCCACCTGCCCCAACCGGGGTTTGGCAGCTACCGCTACCTCGGCCACATGCTTTACCAATATCGGCGTTGCCCCTTTGACCGTAATCAGGATGTTTTCAATATCTTCTATTTTATCGAGCAGCCCGATTCCGCGCACGACGTACGCCTGGTCCCCGCGTTGGATGACATCGCCGCCTACATTGATGTTGCTGTTACCCACGGCTTCATATACATCCAACGGTGACAGGTCGTAATTGACGAGTTCTGTCGGATTAATCCTGATTTCGTAGATTTTCTCCTCGCCCCCGAAGCTGACCACGTCGGCTACACCGGGTACGGAAACCAGCTCACGTTCAATTACCCAGTCCTGTATGGCGGTCACCTCCCGGATGGGCAGACTGCTTTTTATCACGTAGCGAAAGATTTCACCGGTGGCTCCCGATGGCGGTTCAATATCAGCCGCTGCTCCTTCGGGGAGGGCTATCCCCTGGAGGCGGTTGGCGGCATATTGCTGAGCATAAAAATCGTCTATGCCATCTTCAAAGATGATCGTGACCACCGATAATCCAAACAAGGATATGGACCGTACCTCCGCTTTTTTGGGAATGGTATTCACTTCCTTGGAAATAGGCAAAGTGACAAATTTTTCCACCTCCTCCGCACTCCTTCCAGGCCACTGCGTGATGATTCGCGCGCGGGTATTGGTCACATCCGGATAAGCCTCAATCGGTGTATGCAGCAAGCTGAAGATGCCCACACCAAGTAATATCGCCGTGAAAAAGAAAACGATAAACGTATTTTTGAGCGAAAAGGACACTACATACTGTACCAGTTTACTCATCCTTTTATCCTTTCGTAAATCAGCAATTGATTTTGGCTGACGACATGCTCACCTGCTTCAAGTCCCTCATTGACAAAATACCATTGGTTATCCCGTGCTGAAAATGAGATTTTCCGGAGCTGCAGGTCACAATCGTTATTGTAAACCACGGCGAAATACTGGTTGTCATCAAAAATAATCGCATCCGCAGGTACCGCTACGGACATCTGGCCACTTCTTCGCTCCACCGAAATATCGGCAGACATGCCGGGCTTAAGCCGAAGCTTATCGTTCTCGATCACCACCCTGCCCTTAAGAACGCGCCCTTCGCTATCAAACACTTGTGAGAGTGCGGATATCTTCCCCCGGAAAATCTCGTCCGGATAAGCCAATGTTCTTATTTCAACCTCCATGCCCGCTTGTACAAACTGCATATCCGTGGCGTATACGTTCACCATTACCCATACCTCATTTAACGCCGAAACCGTAAACAGCGCATCGCCATCCCTGACGGGCATTCCTGCATTCATCTGTTTTTCTACGATGTAACCGGTGGCCGGCGAGCGGATTTCAAATACGCCCGGCGCTGGGGTGGGATTAAAAAGCGCAAGGTTTTCCTGAAGGTGGCCGATTTCAGCATCCAGTCGCTCAAGTGTTAATCTGGCCTGTTCCAGGTCACGTTCGGAGGCGATACGGTCAGTATACAAACCTTGCGTGGCCTCATATTGGCGTTCGGCCAACAGTCTTTCGTATTCAAGGCTCCTCTTTTCCGCCAGCATGGTATTGAGCGTCGGACTTTTAATCGTAGCAAGCACTTGGTTTTTTTCGACAAAGTCACCGAGGAAAAAATGGGTCTGAGCGATAATCCCATCAACCCAGCTTACAAACTGTATAACCTTATCGGGATTATAGGACACTTCGCCAGTCAGCATGATGTGCTGAGTCAATTCACGCTCATACAGCGTATCGGTCACCAATCCGCTGCGTAGGTTGTCACTGAGGCAAAAGCTCTCCGGCTGCTCCTCCACCCGTTGATCGGGCTGGCCACATGAAACTGCGAAGGCGAGCAGTAACCAACCGTATGGTTTTACATTAGTCATCTGTTTTCGTCGTTAATGGGAGTTGATCCCCTATGTAGTACCGTAAGGTTTCGATTTGGGTATATATGTCCACTTGATTGTCAAGAATATGGTCTTTAGCATCCAGATAAGCATCCAGGTAATCGAGATATTCAAGCAAGCTGATATCCCTTTGTGCAAAACGCTGTTGATACGCTTGCTGCAGCGTATCCAGTTCGGCCCCGAGGTCAGCCCCGAGCTTTTCTTTCTGTTCTATGGAAAGCAATAGGGCCTTCCAGGCTTGGACAACCGCTCCGTCTACTTCGTTTCTCTTGTTTTCGGCCAGCAGCTGACTTCTGTCGACGGTAGCTTGCGCAGCCCGTATATTACCCTGGTTACGTTGGTAAAACGGAATGTCCATGGAAACGCCCACCCCTATAAAATCGCGCATGATGTTCCCTCCGCGGTCGTAATTGACCTGTACGGTGAGGTCGGGTACCCGATGTGCCTTTTCGTAACTCAGCTGGTGCTCGGCTTTGATTTTTTCCAATTGGGCAGTTTGAAGCGCCGTGCTGTTCGCCTGTGCCCATTCCAACAGGGTGGCCGGGGTGAGGGTTTTGAACGCTGCCAAGGGCACCTCTTCCGGCACCCCGCCTACCAATATCAGCTCAGTGTGCGGTGCCACTCCCATAAGCACCTTCAATGCCTGCTGCGCAGCTTGGTTTTGCTTGCCGATATCCACAATGTCGCTGACCAAGCTCGCCTCCAATGCGCGCAGACGCACATATTCGCTTTTGCTTACATTGCCCTGCTCAAATTGTTTCCGGTATGCCTGCAAAAGAAGCTGCAACTGGGAATGTGCTTGCTGATAAATTACGGTGCGTTGTTGCGTGCGTTCCAATTCAGACAGGCGTAAGCGAAACTCAGTTTTGAGGCTCCGCAGCAGGTCTTCAAATTGCTTCTCCGCAACCAGCACACCCGCCTCTTCCACAGCCATCAATTTCTTGCGCTTGGCCGCCGTCTGGATAAGCTGTTCCACCTCCACCGCCATTTGGGCGTGGTTTCCCCATCTACCGGTGATGCGGCCCAACTCCTCCGGGGTTCCGTTGCTCCATAAGTTCACTTCACCGATAGAAAGTGTGGGGTTAGGCCATAGTTTAGCCTGCAATACGCGTGCGTTCGCCTCATCTATCCCCAGCTTACCAGCCAATAGTTGCAAATTACGCCGGATAAAGACAGCTTCCGCTTTCGGGTAACTGATCGTTAACGTATCAGTTGCCGGCTGTGGAAAGACCTCCTTGGAAATAAGTACCACCAAGGCACACCAAAAAAAACGAGTACCCATCCTCATGTATTCTCCTTATCGGCGTTACCTTCCGGTTTAGGCTCCTCGGTTTGGCCGCGTTTAAATTCCCGCACACCCTGCCCCAATCCACGCATCAACTCCGGGATTTTTTTCCCACCGAACAGCAGCAGGCACGCTACGATGATGAGCAGCAACTCCTGACCACCGATGCCGAAGGCACCTAGCACGACGGATGTCGGATAAAGCATTGTTGTTTCCATTGCGGCAAAGGTAAATCCGCAACATTAGAATGGTCTTAGCGCCGAATTAGAATTGATTAAATGCCAGCTGGACGGTCGTTCCTCTATTTTTTTCGGAAGCCAACGAGAAAGAGATCCCATTCTGCTTGCAAATCAGTACAGCGAGCGGGAGCCCGATACCGCTTCCCTTAGTATCGCCTACATTGCTTCCCCGGTAAAACGGCTGGTGGATCAGCTTTAATTCCTTTTCCGATATCCCCATACCGTGGTCTCGGATGGTAAGGCGCAATGTGCCACTATGCTCATCCAGCCCGATGGCCACCGGCTTTTCATTACCGTATTTAACCGCATTGTCGATTAGGTTGTAAATCGCCATTTGTAGCTGGTTGACGTTTCCTTTTACCTTCAATTTCTCCGGCGACTCAACCGCTACCGCTACGCTGGTTAGCGACTGCGCATGGGACCACTTCTCAAAAACCCGCTCCAACACATCCCATATCACCTCGTCGACACGAAAGGCCGCGTCGCTTTGGGGCGAAGTACGCAGTCCGGCGAGCACCATCAGTGAGTTCATGATCTGCTCCATTTCGGATACCTGCCCAAGTACCGTCTGGCTCACCTGCCGGTACTCCTCCGGCGATCGATCGCGCTGCCCGAACACCTCAAGGTGACCGGTGATGGCTGCCAGCGGTGTTTTAAACTCGTGCGATATGTAGTTGATAAAGTTCCGTTGGATAACGAATGTCTCCGAAAGTCGAAGCAACAAGCCGTTGAAGGTATTGATGAGGTCGTACAGTTCATCCTTAGACCGGGGCAAAGAGAGCGCCTGCTCCAGCGTATCTGCCTGCAGCGCACTGACCTGCCCGATGACCGATGAAATAGGCCGGTAGGCAATCTTAGAGAGCCAGTAGCTCAATAGGAAAATAATTACCAGGCCCACGCCCAATGCAATGGCCATCATCAGCAGTATCTGATTGCTTTGCGAAGCAAAAAAGGCATTGCTGGTCGCTACGACCACCACAAAATCACCTTGGTTATCCGGATAATGCATTCCGAAATAATAGTATCCACCGACCTCAAATTGCATTTTTCCCGCTTCCCGTATCCGCCCCAGGGTTGCTGGCGTCACTTGTTCTTCAAGCTGCCCGTTACCATATCGCAGGTTATTCCCCGCGTCATATACTTTAACATCGGTCTGCTGCATTTCAGCTTCAAAATCTGCCCGAATCCGGTTGTGTTCGCGCACGGGCAGCTCATCTTCTTCGAGATAGAACATCGCCGAAAGCAGTCCCGTTTTTTGCAGCTCACTGAAAATGATCCGTTCGGACGACGCGTGGAACATATAATAAACCATCCAGGCCGCCACAGCAAATACCACCCCAAAGGTGAGCGACGATACCAGCGTAAGGCGGTTGCGAATGGTCATGATAATCAGTCTATTGGGATTCCTTCCACAAATATCCGGTGCCCTTCACCGTATGGATAAACTTCGTGCCCTTTTTTTCAATTTTACTTCGCAGGTATGAAATGTATACATCTACGACATTGGTATTGCTATTAAAGTCGATTCCCCACACCGCGTTGAGCAATTGCACACGCGGCAGCACCCGTCCCCGATGATCGAGCAGGTATAACAGCAGTTTGTATTCTTTGGGCGAAAGGTCCACTTGCTCGTCGGCAATAAATACCGCATGTTCATCGGTATTTACCCGTAGTGGGCCGCTGCGATACTGCTCGCCTCCGTCGTAGCGGGCCCGTTTTGCACGCCGTACCAACGCGGTGATGCGCGAGACCAGTTCCTTGAAATGAAAAGGTTTCACCAGGTAGTCGTCGGCGCCACTGTCTAATGCAGCAACTTTATCATCTAGTCCGTCGAGGGCGCTGAGCACCAAAATCGGGGTTTGATTGCGGCGGTGCCGGATGAGTTTCGTCAGCTGCACGCCGTCAAGGCCTGGCAGCATGATATCCAGCAGGATAATATCCCATTGCCGGTCCGCTATCCATTCTCTTGCCGTTTCGGCCGTAACAGCTAACGTTACTGCGTGCCCCACTTCTTCCAGCCCCTTTGCCACGAAATCGCTGATGCGGCTATCGTCTTCTACTAACAGTATATCCATTGAACACCAAAGTTAGCATTCGCGATGGCCAAATCAAATTTCCGTGCTTACTGGTATTGGATATAACTCGGCTGTGGCGTCAACGCCAACACTTCTTCCAGTGACATCATCCGGTGTGGGGACGGTATCAGGTCATTCTTATAGAAAAACTTAAACCCGGTAAACTGGATCGGCTCGCGGAAAACGTAGGTATGATAGGTGTTTTTCTTCAGTGCCGGGGCGCCCCATCCGTCCATGTCGATGACCACCTGTACTTCCGGGCGCAGCTTGATCTGTTTGTAGTCCCTCACCATTCCCTGGGTAAACCGGTGCACCACCAGCACCTTTGGCGGCAAGTCGTGCGTGCGTACCAATTCGGCAAGGTGGGTCGCGGCAAAATTGATATCGTCTGCCGTGAAGTGGCCTATCCGCTTCCCCGGTGGTAGATCATCTTTCATGGAGAACTCCGGATCGATGCCCAGGTGCACATGCGGCATGCGAAGGAAGGTATCTAGCCGTGGGAGTTCCGCTTGAAGATTGCTGAACCCAACCTGGATATCAAGGAAAACTAACGCATCTCTCTTTTTCGCAATACGGAGCACCGAATCAATCTGGCTGAATGGCATCCGTGCGCGATATTTCCCATCGCGACCAGCGCTTCCCTGTGCGGTAACCGCAATATAATGCAATGCCGGAATTGCTTCGGTGGTGGTATCGGCTGCATTCCATTTAGCGACTTCTTCATCGAGCTTCGCCAGCATATCGCTCGGAGGCAATTCGCCAAGGATGCCCATTCTCGCCGAATACAGGTTACCATAGAATGCCACAATCCGCTTGTGCGGCAAAATAGCTCCCCGTAGTGGTTGCGGCTGGTTAGCCACGGGCCAGCGCCCCGTTGTGTCCCCGTTGGCCAACGCATGGAGTTTCGCCTTATAATCAGCTTCGGCCTCCGCCACTTGTGGTACTTTGGCCTGTGAAACACTGTCGGCTGCCGCTGCGGTGCGCTTGTTGGTTTCCGGCCGTAATTCCCGGGCCGTATTTTCAGTCGCATAGCCGTCCCTCTCCCGCAACTGGCAGGCAGCGAATAACAACAGGGTCAACACAACAGAAAGAAAAACCAGGCAACGCACGTGTGCAACATTCATCGCCGCAAATAAACGCAAAAAAACGACACCCTTGTACGCCGGCGTTATGTCTATTTCACTTTGGGAATGGATGAGACATACTGCTCGTATTCTACTTGTTGCTGATGAATAAACGCGTTGTCTGTCAGGGAACCTACGACAGCGTCCCGTTCAGCTTCGTTTTCATAGACCATCAGACGGAACCGATTTTGGTAATCTTTTGCCCGTGTTTTATGGATTTCCTCACAAATCCATTGTTTCGTCAACACACTCTCATCGATAACCTGTTGGATAAATGCAGGTGTCAGTTCGTTTCGTTGCATTTCGTTTATCTCAAGCAGCGATGCCACAGCATGCCCCAGCTTATGTGCCGGGTAATTGACACTTAACCTATGGTAGCAGTGGTGTACCTCTCCCCACTCGCTTAGTTTACCCTCCCGGATATCGGCCAATAGTGCATTCAGGTCCTGCTTCCGGAAAAGCTGCCCCCCTACATCTTCAAACTGATCCCGCAGGCAGGATGCCTGATCTGCAGGGTATTCATCAGCGAACTGGGCAAAGGTATGCGTATCAAAATACTGTTTCAATTGGGTGGCGCCATAGTAAGCAATCATCCGCCGATAGATGTCATAGCCCTCGCGCACCTTCACAAGCACCACCCGGCGCTTTGAATTTTCGACCCCTGCAAGCGTAATCTCCCTGGTATGGAGATCGATGTCATTATCGGCAAGGATTTCGCGGCCGCGCCGGGCGCATTCATCTGCGTCGGTCATTTCCGGGAAAAACGACGTACCCACGGCAATTTCCATTTCGCGGAGTGCGGCAAACATCTCATTAACGGTATCGGGTGCCAACACATCATATTCAAAGTATTGATTCTTCAACGAACGGCGGTCGCGGTTAAGGAATTTCGTGTTGTTACGCATCAGCGCATACATGTTGTATAAAAACCAGTACGCTGGTAAAATGACCAACTGATCATTTGCTGCATCGTTACTAACCACGGCAAAGGGCAGCCTGATGTCCAACTCGTACATAAAGTCGCCCTTAGCAATGAGCGTATAAGAAGCGAAGCGCGAATTATGTTTGAGGCTCACGCAGAGCCCCGGCCAGAAACCACGCCCGGCTACAATCTCACCGTCTGCTGCCCGGGAGTTATGATTCGATCCGACGGTGGCACCCGCGGCCATATTGCTTTGGCCCATCACCAACGCAGCGCAGAGGAACGAATTGTTGTGGTGCTGCTCATGTGCCGGGAAAATGAGTGAATTGAGCACCTCACAACACGAAATGGTACTATTATCGCCCAAAAAAGAGTTGATGAGTCGCGCGCCATACTTCAGTTGCGAAAATGCAGAGAGGATAAAACGCACCGCCTTAACCCCGTAGAAGATACGGCAACCGTGACCTACGATGCCATTCACCAACTCGCACCCTTCACCTATCTGCGTATAAGCGCCCGCAATGGAATTGACTGTCACATTTTTCAACTTATTGACGCCCTTGATGTAAGCATCTGTGCCGATTTTCACATCCTTAATCGTGTCCGAGTTCTTAACGACCGTCCGATGGCCTATGGTACTATAATAGCCCCGGCGGGTATCGAAACGAGCCAATGCCATTTCCCTGAAACGGGCCTGAAGTCGACTATCGTGCCGGTTGCGCGTCCATAAGTAAACGTCTGACGCCTGCATTCCATCGAAGGGGAGCACGGCGCGGCCACCGTTTTCATTGCAGAGTTCCAACGCAATCAGGCTATTTTCAGCATCGCCATCTTTCAGGATACCATTGCCAAATTTCGCGTTGCTGCTTGTTTCCATTTCGTTGATGTTGAATAGCACAACCTCGTCACCAAGGATAAAGTGGGCCATATAATGCACATTATGGATGGCATTGTACCCCCCGATATCGCAGCTCACCACCACACTGTTATAGATGCCGGTAGGCAACTGGAGATCGCGGTAATCCAAAAAACTGGCATCCATATCGCCGATACGTACACGGCCGTAAAATGAGGACTGTTGTATCTGTGCGGGAATAAATCGGTCCGTTACCCGAACGTCTGCCCAGTTGGGCGAGTAGTTTCCGTTATGGATAAGCAACTCGACCTCTGCGGCCTCGAGTTGCCGATAAGTGTATGCCGTTAGCTGCTGTGTGTCGCGTCTGTCGTATTCATCTTTTCCTTCCGGCAGGTATTCGGCAGGAACAAAATTATACCCGAGGGTATCCAGTGGTTTTCGTTTCGGTGTCATTTTCGGCAACTTCTTATACTGCTATCCACTTATACAACGGTGAAGTGAAAAGCGTGTAGCCGTTGGGCTACGAATCGGGCGTAAAAATAGTGTTTTTAACGTTAATCAATCGATTGTGTCTGGGTTTTCGAAAAGGCGGATCGCTTGAGGGTATTTTCATCATTCATCGGGGCCGCCAACGGCAGTGTGTAACAAAACGAAGCGCCCCCTTCCGGGTTGTTGTTTGCCCAGATGCGGCCATTCATTTTTTCAATCATCTCGTGGCAGATAATCAATGCCAGGCCGGAGCCACCGCTTGCCCTGTCAGACTGCTCTTTGTCAAACAGGTAAGGCAATAGCCCTGGTGGGATACCGCTGCCGGAATCCGCGATGCGAACCATCGCATGATTGCCCCCTTCTTCCTCAACTGCCGAAATGATGATGCGCCCACCATTGGGTGTGTGGCGTAATGCATTACTGAGGATATTGCGATTGACGAACAAGAGCATTTCACTTTGAGCAAGTACATCAATCGTTGCAGGGATGAAGTCCATCACCGCGATACCTTTCTGATCGGCCACCATCCGGTTGTAGGCAAGGGCCGCCGAGACCACGTCCTTAAGGTTCACGACCGACTGGGTGTAAGCCAGCCCTACCGTATTTAATTTCATCCAGTGCACCAATCCGTCCATGGCCTGCAAGCTCGTACGGGCGTTTTGGCTGACCTGATCGAACACATATTGCCGCTGCGAATCGCTCATATGTTCAACCATACCTCCTTCGCCCAACATCAACATTGATGATAGCGGTTGCCGCAGGTCATGCGAAATGATCGAAATTAATTTCTGATGAAACGCGTTGTTGTCTTCAAGCTGTTTATACTGTTCCTCCAATCGCACATTAATCTCTTTTTGGCGTGTAGCCAACCGGCGCTTATTGCGATACAGACGAAAAATGAGTAGGGAAAACCCAACGGCCAGCAGGCAGATGACCCCCAATGATACGGCCAGCATACGGCGGGATTGCAACCGGGCCTCGTCTGCGGCCACCTGCTGTTCTTTAAGCGCCAGCTGTAGAAAATCCATTCCTGTTTTTTGGTTTTCAAGCTCCTTGTCGCGGGTAAGCGCCAACAGCTTTCGGCTGTACGCGTTGGCCTGAGGCGGTACCGGCTGCATTTGTGACAATACCTGATATGCCTGCGCCATCGTCTGGAAATGAAGCCCCTGATATCCTGTTTTGTCGGCTAGTTCGATGGCCCTATCGAAATATTGGATGGTGCTGTCTACCGCTACCGGCAGGAACATGTTGGCAAGTTCCATGTACGCCAGTGCCGTGAAATACTCATAACCAGAGGCTTTCGTTTCCTCAATAAGGGCGTGTTGCAGTGGAATGACTTCATGTGGTGACACACCGCTACGGAAACGGGTAGCGTTACGCGTTAGCCGCGCGATGACCAAAAACCGCTGGTTGCCCTGTTTTTTGGCCAGTTGCTCCGCTTCATCGATTAAGTGGGTTACATCCGGCGGTCGCGGCGTGAACGATTGTGCCATCGCGAGGTTAAGCAACACCAGCGGCCTGATGGAGTCCTGAAGGAGGTGTTCACTCAGTTCGTAAGCCTTACGGTATTGCGCAATCGACTGATCCAACTTACCTTCGAAACTCAGCAGCACGCCGATGTTCATGGTTACTTCACAAACTTTCGACTTGTTTTTCAGCTGCTCAAAAATCGTTAACGATTCGTTGATGTACTTATAGGACAGGTAAGGGTTGACTTTTTCCTGGTAGTAGAACGCGAGTACATTAAGCGCTTCCGCTTCGCCAGCCTTGTCATTAATGCGTTTAGCGAGATCAAGTGCCCGCGCTCCGAAATAATAACACGAGTCTAACGACCGGTTTGTGTACAGCATGCCCAATCGCGCGTACAGCGCTACCTGCTCCGTGCTGTCACGCAAGGCAGGGATACGTGCCCTTAGTGCGGAAATGTCTTTGATTTGAGCCACCAACGGGCTGCTCAACACAACCATTGCCAGCACAATACACGCTAATTTAGGCGCTAAGCGTTTCATTTACAGCGCCAAATATAGAAAATAGTTTAACAAAACCAAACCCTTGATTTCCGGTATTGTGTAACCGATGGGCGTAAGCCGGCTATCGTTGAATTCCTGATATGGCCAGGCGTGTGCCTATAACCAAAAAACCCCACATACTGTGGGGCTTCTTTTGTGGGAGCAACAGGATTCGAACCTGTGACCCTCTGCTTGTAAGGCAGATGCTCTGAACCAGCTGAGCTATGCTCCCTTATTTGGGTCTGCAAATATAGCGCAGTTTAACGATATACAAAATTATTTTTTTCATTTTTTTGCCATCCCATACATATAGTTGTAGTTTTACGGTTTAATTCAAAACCAATATGAAGCATGCGCGCATATTAGTCGTAGACGATGATCCCGATGTATTAACCGCTGTGCGCTTATTACTCAAACAACACGTTGCGGCAGTCATTACCGAGCACAACCCCGAACAAATCCCTGCGGTGCTCTCAAAAGAGAAGCCCGATCTGGTACTCCTGGATATGAACTTCAAGAGCACCATCAATACGGGCAATGAGGGGCTTTATTGGTTAAACCGAATCAAATCAGTCAGGCCCGACCTGCCTGTCGTGATGATTACGGCTTATGGCGCGATCGATCTGGCCGTAACATCACTCAAACAGGGCGCGGCGGACTTTGTGGTCAAACCCTGGCAAAACGAACAGCTGATTGGCGTCATTGCCGATCTGCTCTCACCAAAGGAGCGTAAAAAAGCCGGGGAAAATAATGTAAATGCCGATCCCGAATTTATCGGCGCATCTGCCGTGATACAAGATTTGCGCTATAAAATTGGCAAAATAGCACCCACCGATGCCAACATCCTCATCCTGGGCGAAAATGGTACCGGCAAAGATCTTATCGCCACTGCCATACACAAGCAATCAAACCGTGCAGACAAACCATTCATCAAAGTAGATGTTGGCGCGCTGACCGAAAGTTTGTTTGAAAGCGAGCTCTTTGGACATAAAAAAGGAGCGTTTACAGATGCCCGTGAGGATCGCATCGGGCGGTTCGAGGCGGCTAATGGCGGCACGCTTTTCCTCGACGAAATCGGCAATATTTCGCTCCAGCAACAAGCAAAATTATTGAGCGTACTCCAGAACAGGCAGGTTATCCCGCTCGGCAGCAATAGCCCCATTGCTGTGGATATCCGTCTGGTTTGTGCGACCAATGTCCCGCTGGCCGACCTGGCCAACGAAAACCGCTTCCGCAAGGATCTCATTTACCGCATTAATACGGTAGACCTGCAGGTGCCACCACTGCGAGACCGGGGAGATGACACCCTTCGCATTGCGCGGCACTTCCTCCGCAAATACGCGCAGAAATACTTGAAAGCCGCCACTGATTTTGATAAGCGGGCGGAACAGAAACTCCTTGACTACCACTACCCCGGAAACGTACGCGAGCTTCAATATAGCATCGAGCGGGCGGTGATCATGACCGAGGGTGAAATCCTCGGGGCTGATGACCTCATCTTTTCGCCGATTGAGCAAGCGCCAACCGCCGATCGGAGCAGCCAGGCCGACGCAGATCGGCACAACCTGGTGGAACTTGAACGGATTACCATTGCCAATGTTGTTGAAAAACATGGAGGGAACATCAGCAAAGCCGCCAGAGAATTAGGTATCACCCGCACGGCATTGTACAGGCGACTGAGCAAATACGATATCTAGGCATGCAGCGGTTCAGGCGGTTGATTTTTTTCCGGGCAGTTATGCTCATGGTCGCGTTGACTGGCCTGGCTTATTTACTGTTCAGGGGCCATTATAGTTATGTGGCTGTGCTCGCTCCTTTTTGTATCTGGCTGCTCGTATTAAATTTCCGTTCACAGTTGCGCGCATACCGCGAACTTGAAGAGTTTGCCGAAGCGGCGCGATACCGGGACTTCACACGTCACTTTCCCCTTAGCCGCGCCCGTGCAGAACTGCTCCCCCTTCGAAGTGCTTTTAATGAAATTAATAGCGTTTTCAAGAAAATAAGCGGCGAACGCGAAACACAGTACCAATACCTGCACCAGATATTGGAAATCGTAGACACGGCTATCCTCTCTTACAACACGGAGACACATGAGGTGATGTGGATGAACGAAGCGTTCAAGAAGCTGTTCGGTATTCCCTATCTACACCGGTTTGAAGGCCTGCAAAAGAAAAATGAGGACCTTTATCAGAAGACGACGGCGTTAGTTCCGGGCGAACAGACTTTACTAAGCGTGAACTCGGCAAAAGGCAATATCAAATTGCTACTCACGGCCAGCCACTTTCAAACGCCCGAAGGCAAGTTTCAGCTTATCGTGTACCAAAATGTCAATGAGGCCATTGACGAAACAGAAGCCAAGGCCTGGCAAAAACTGCTTAGTGTGCTTACCCATGAGATTATGAATTCCATTGCGCCGATATCATCCCTCGCCGATACGCTGAAAAGCCGGCTGGATAACCTGCCAAATAATGAAGAGCTGGAAGATATCCGACTAGGTACCGAAACCATCAAACGCCGTAGTGAAGGACTACTCAAATTTGCCGGCACGTACCGCTCCCTCAATAAAATCGAACGGCCGAGCCTGAGTACCGTACGGGCTACGGATTTGTTTGAAAACCTGTACCAGCTCATGGAGCCCTCTGTCATCCAGAAAAACATTGAGCTGGACATAATCATGAAAGACACCCAGTTGGTTCTCGAACTGGATATCAACCTCATTGAGCAGGTATTGATTAACCTGCTGCTTAATGCGATGGAAGCCGTAAAGGATGTTAAAAAACCTCATATTGCCCTCTCTGCTTCTGCAACCGATGGCAAACCGAAAATACAGGTAAGTGATAACGGGAAGGGCATCCCGGCAAATTTGCTCGAAAATATTTTTATTCCGTTTTTTACCACCCGCAAATCTGGAAGTGGCGTGGGGCTCACCTTAAGCAAGCAGATTATGCTACTACACGGCGGGAATATTCTTGTACACAGCGATGAAGGCAAGGGGAGTGTTTTTACGCTGCAGTTTTAACAATTGACTAGGAACGGCCTGTTCGACCCCGTTTATCAGCTGGTGGCAACACGAAAAAAAGCGTCACCGAAGCGACGCTTTTCCAGATACTAAAACAAACAGTTCATACTTACTAAGTAATTTACCGTTCTCTTTGAGCCGATCCGCAATCGGTACGGCTATATCGTTATTATTTGTTTCGCAAAAAACCTTTCCATAACGGCTATCTTACTAACTACAATATTGTGCCAATTTAATGTTATAGCCTGTACCCACCTCCTGCAAACATGTATTGAACTGGTGTTCAACTTGTTTTGACAAACTCAGAACAGCCTGTGCGCACCGAATCCGATACACGGGGCTTTAACCCCACCCATTGACTCCCCACTTTGTAGAACAATTCCCCAAAAATAGCTGCCAGCCTCTTGTTGCTTGCATATCATCGGCAAGTTAGCTAAGTTTGCGGGGTGAACGCGGCGTTGATAAATAAGAAGTGGAGCGAACTGCAGGTCAATACGGCGACCCGGTTTGAAATGGAAAAGCCCGACATTAAAGTCATGCTTTTTCTAATCGGCGTACAGGAGCTTGGAAAAGGGCCTATGAAGTTCAATAAAAGGCAGAAGGAAGAATTAATGCATATCGCTACCTGCCGCCTTTTCAGTGCCATGGGATTTTATGAGTTGGAAGGGCTCGATCAAGACGGCTGGCCCCATTGGCGACTCATCAAGCCTATCCCCAACTATACGCTTCTGGAACAGGAGATGGTCATCAAATCGCTTATCATTGACTATTTCGAGGAAGGGTTGTAGGCCTTGGCGCTTATCATAAACATAGTGAAAAAACGAAATTTGTAATCCGTGAAAAAAATCCTCCTCATCACAGCGCTGGTGGCTTTCCATACCCTGCTTCAGGCAGCCCCACCCCATAAATATGTACGTATCATCACCTCCAAAGGAGAATGTTTATTAAAATTATATGATGAAACTCCCTTGCACCGCGACAACTTTGTGAAGCTGGTGCGCCAAGGGTATTATAACGACCTGCTGTTTCATCGTGTTATCAACCATTTTATGATCCAGGGTGGCGACCCCAATTCGCGCTATGCGGCCGACAGGCAGCAGTTGGGTGAGGGTGGGCCTGACTACACCATTCCGGCAGAATTCAACGACAGCCTATTCCATAAGAAAGGGGCTATCGGTGCTGCCCGCGACGATAATCCGGAGAAGGCATCCAGCGGCTCCCAGTTCTATCTGGTGCAGGGGCGGACGTTTAGCGACCGTGGACTCGACAGCCTTGAGCAAATCCGCCTTGGGGGACGGAAAATCCCGCCACACCAGCGTGAAGTTTACAAAACACTGGGTGGCACGCCCCATCTTGACCAAAGCTATACGGTTTTCGGCGAACTCATCTCCGGAATTGCCGTGGTCGATAGTGTTGCAGCCGTACCAACCGACCGTCACGACCGCCCCTTGCAAGATCAACGCATGGAAATGGTGATGCTTACCCGTCGTGAGGCCATTAACTTGGAACGTGAACAAGCCGGACTGGAACCTCGCAATAACATCTTCACGAAGTTCCTTGATTTATTCAAACCTAAGTACTGACTGCGTACCGAACGCTGACCACCGGTCACTGGTCCTTCTTACCAAATACACGCCTGAAGAAGCCCCCTGTCTTCTCGGATGCTTTTTTGGCTTCTTCGGCCGCGTTCATCAGTCGTTGTTCACGTTCCGGACTGATACCCGCGCATTCCTTAACCCCCTGCAGTAAACTTTGCCAAAGCGTTTTGAAGAACGAAAAAGTTTCGGGGCGTACGTAATTGATATGCCCCGTATGGTATTGGCCGTTTGCATCGGGGTTGCTGTCGTTGATGACGAAGCTGTTGGCAAGGAAGGAAATCACCTTTTTCGACGACTTCTCCCCATCCTGATCGTTTGTAAGCAGGTTTATCCGCATATTATTGTAATCGAAACGCAGCGATCCGCGTGCCCGATGGTCATCCGCCTTTACATCAAAACTAAGCCCTTTGATGTTCGCACTGGCTACTTCAGCGTTCAGCAACGGCGTGAGGATGCGGTTGAGCGGCTTACCGTTCATCGGGCCGAGCGCTCCTTTATAGGTATGGGCACCGCGCTCGTCGAGCATATCGAAGGTAAACGCTACATCCAGCTTGCCCGTATTCATCATATATGTTGTCAGGTCGGCCACCATCGTTTTGTCCTGCAACAAGGCCAGGGAGTCGTTAGTAACGTTTCGGAACACGCCATTGGTACGCTCAAAGGTTATTTCCCCTTCTCGTTTATATTTCCGACTCACTTCAGCATAGCTGATATCGACGTTGTTCAACAGCACCGAATCGATTTTCACAGGTTGTTTCAGGTTAAGCAACAGCTGGTGTGGCGACTTGCCAATCTTGTTCGTCGGTTTCTTTGGATAGCGTAGATCATTGGCTATCGCCACGGTGCCACTGTCGATGTGCAAGCTTCCGGCATAGAGCTTCTGGCTATCGACAAACCGCTGTAAATCGATGTCTTCAAGCCTGATGGTTGGGAAAGTAAGCACAACCATATCCTTCGCCTGCTGCTTCCGTCTAAAATATTCCGCTTTGCTCATCCGCGGCGCATATTTCAGTCCGGAAAGTGTCATTTGTTTGTAGAGCGTGGCTATTTGCAACCGATCGAAACTTACATAGTAAAAGCTGTCGGGTGTTTCATAACGAAAGCCAGGCATGTCGATGTCGATCGCACGGGTATGGTAAAACCGTGCCGTATCGAACTGCGATAACGAATCGATGAGGATGTCGCTTACCTTCACGTTCAGGTTACGCAGCATTGTTTCGTTCCGGGAGGAATCTGTCTCTTTCGAAAACTTAAACTGGATATCATTAAACGCCATCCGCGACACGCCCACTTCGCGGAGGATACCGGATATCCGTTGGTAGAGCGTCCGTTCATCCCGTTTGGTTTCCACCGTATCATTATATGCATGGTATTTGTTGGCCACATGGATGCTCGGTGTGTCAATGACGATGTCATCGATATGGAGTTTGCGTTCGGTGAGGATTCGCCGGGGATGGAATCGCCTGATCCGCAGGTTTGCAATATTAATGTGGTAGATATTGTCAGGCGCCTGTTGCAGGAGCTCCATTTGCTTGTACCGGTTGGTATCTGCGGTAAGCCGCAGATTCTTGATGGATGCGTTCCCCGTAATCAAGTTGAAATCCAGTCCATCATAGGCAATGAGGTACAGGCTGTCTGTAGCGTTTATAACGGCTTCCTTGAGCTGCGCGTCCAGTATCGGCTTCCAATGACGGCTCAAATACCAGGCACCAATCATAACGATAATCAACAGGATAGCCACAATGCCGATTATCCATTTCCAGACAGGCTTCATAAAAAGTAAACGTTAGTTCTTATAATCTCTTTTGTCTTTTGTTTTGACCGTATTGACCGAGAAACAATAATTGGTTATGAATGTTTGCGTACAACTATGTATTTGTGGTTGATTACTAAAAGAACGTCTGCGATAATTGGCGCACAAAAAAACGGAGAACCGCCTCTTTCGATTTGAATTCTCCGTTTTTAACCTTAACTACAACCGTAGTTGTAAATCAGGCACCAAGTTGAGTATCTTCACTGGCATTTGTCTCATGCTACTGCTAATGAAAGCTGTTGCAATTCGTCGTTTGCAGCTTGTCACGTACCGCTTCCCTCCGTAGAGTTCCACGTAGTGGACAACCTCCCGATGCATATGGTAATTGTGTCGCGTGCCGTTGGCAGTTGACTACGTTCTGTTCGGTATAAAACCTCCCAGAACCAATCCCTTGCTAAAGTCATCCGATGGTATCAGCCTCTCGGCTATTAGCCATCTTTGCGATGCTTCATTCGGGCTATGTTAAAGAACTCCGTTCTTGATAGTACTAAGGTAACTACAAAAGCGCTGCAATGCAAGAAAAAGATGGTTTTATTTTATTAACACGTTTTCCACTTTTTCAGGCTGCTTATCAACAACCGCATATAGTGAATAATGCGCTTGGAGAGGCACAAGACTACATCGGGCTTGACTATCCACAATCGTGTATCAAGGGCTTATCCACAAGTAGGACGAGCACCATAAGTTCCCCCGCCCTAAATTTCCGCCCAAAAACGCATCACGACCTGTTCCTCTGCGCAAAAATAAGTATTTTTATCGCATGGCGACACCCCGCAAGATTTTTGTTTTAGATACGTCCGTGATCCTCTACGACCACAATGCCCTCAATAATTTCCAGGAGCATGATGTAGCGATTCCCATTCAGGTGCTCGAAGAACTCGATAATATGAAAGGAGGCAATGAAACCCGCAATTTCGAGGCACGCGGCTTCATCCGCCTTATCGACGAGCTGTCCGGCAAGAAACTGATTAATCAATGGGTGCATATCAACGGCAAGACCAAAGGCCGGTTCCGGGTTATCCTGCCCAGCCGGCAACTCCCCGTAGATGCCGTTGACGTTTTTGGGAATGACAAATACGACCATCAGATCATCAACGCTGCACTCATCCTGATGGAAGAGCATCCCGACAAAAAAGTAGTGCTGGTATCGAAAGATATCTGCCTGCGGCTCAAAGCCAAGGCACTCAACCTGCACGCGGAGGATTACGAGACCGGCAAAATCAAAAATGTGGAGGCACTCTACACCGGCAAAACCATCCGCCGCGACGTACCCACGGCCCTTATGGAGGCCCTGCGGCTTAAAACGCCCGCCACTGCCGACGGAATCCCGGCAAACCATGTTGGTGCCAATCAATTCTACGTACTCAAGCAGCAGCGCAAAACCATACAAGCATTTTACCACAAAAGCACCGATACGTTTGTTCCCGTGTCGGGTGCAACCGTATTCCGCATCAAGCCCCGTAACCCGGAGCAGGCCTTTGCGCTCCACGCCCTGCTAGATCCCACCATCCGGCTGGTCAGCATCCAGGGCAATGCCGGTACGGGGAAAACGTTACTGGCTCTTGCGAGTGCGTTGGAACAGCGCAAGCATTACCGGCAGATTTACATCACCCGCCCCGTCATACCGTTGAGCAACCGGGAAATCGGCTTCCTGCCGGGTGATGCCAAATCGAAAACCGATCCGTTTTTAGCGCCTATCTGGGATAACATCCGGTTTATCAAAGAACAGTTTGCCGATGACCCGAAGATGAGCGACAAAATAGACGAACTCATTGCTACTGAAAAAATCGCTATCGCGCCGTTGGCATTTATCCGCGGCCGCACGCTAACCAAGATTTTCTTCATCGTGGATGAGGCACAGAACCTTACGCCACACGAAATAAAAACCATCATCTCCCGTGCGGGTGAGCATACCAAGGTCGTGTTCACTGGCGACATCTACCAGATAGATACCCCCTACCTGGATGCGGAGAGCAACGGTCTTTCCTATCTTATTGAACATGTGAAGGACCATCCACTCTATGCACACATCACCCTGCAAAAGGGTGAACGCAGTGAGTTGGCCAACCTGGCGAATGATTTGTTGTAGCTTAGGGTTACATCGTGGCAATCCGCCACGCTTTCGGGTAGTAGTTGTTGATCCGGTTCGGAAGCACTTTCATCCAGCCCAGCGCCACACCCTCGTAGCTGGCAAGTGCCCATCCGCGTAGCCCGTCTTTATTCACAGCTGGCGTCAGGCTGCCCTTGCGTAGGTATTCCAAAGCCTCGTCTTTCGTCAGTACCACTGTAGGAAGATCGGGCCGGCGCACCAGGCTCAGCGCCAGGTCGTGTGCCGGGATAAGATCCCCGTTGGCCATCCACCCTACATACGTGCCTGCATTGCGCAGGTACAGCATGCTCCGAAGTATATGCAGGTCGTCTTCCCATTTTTTGAGGAGGATATGGATATCTTCGCCTATGGTAAACGTAAAGTAGTCATCGATGCCGGCAACCCATTTGCCCAATGCTGGAACGGCAGTCCGTTCCGCCTTCGGTTTACGGCGGTCAAACGTAGATTGCTTACCTACCTTCCGGAAGGCTGCCAAGAAGAAGCCTTCGCCGCGCAGCTTATGCGGATAGAACCGATAGCCGGGGCACGCGTGCTTGGCGGACTGCGTTTGTTCGATGCCCCATTCGGTTTCAATGGGAATCGATAAAGGCTCCAGCCCCTGTGTATCGCACAGCCAGTCAGCTATCTGCTCATTTTCCTCCGAAGAGTAGGAGCAGGTGGAGTACAGCAGTATGCCTCCATTTTTAAGGGTGGGCAAGCTCGCGGCCAGGATTCGCTGCTGGCGTTCGCTGCAAAGCTGCACATTCGCCTCCGACCAGGTATCGATGGCGTCACGGTCTTTATGAAACATACCCGAGCCCGAGCACGGCGCATCCACCAACATCAGATCGATGTACCCCGGCAGGTGTCCGAAGGCTGAAGGGTCGTTGTTGGACACAACCGTGTTGGGTTGCCCCCATTGCACAAGGTTATTGACTAAAGTAACCGCCCTTGTTTTGATGAGTTCATTGGCAATAAGGAGGCTATCCGAATGGAGGTAGGTATTCAGCAGTGTGCTTTTTCCCCCTGGTGCGGCACAGAGATCCAATGCCACCAATGGCTGTTTGTCCAGTCCGAGTGTCCTCAACGCATGGGCTACAAACATGGATGAGGCTTCCTGCACATAGTAACATCCCGCATGGAAGAGCGGATCGAGTGTAAACACAGGCCTGTCTGCAAGGTAGTAACCGGTATCGCACCACGGCACCGGGTCAGCGGTTACCTGGCTAGGCGCCTTCCACTTGGCAGGATTGACCCGGATGGCCGTAAAACCACCTTCCTGTTCGTGTACGGTTTCGAAAGCCGCGGTATCAAACCCTGCCGATTTACCCAATCGGCGTACCAGTGCGGGTGGAAGGACGTTGCTCATGGGGTAAAGTTACGGATTCGACCAAAAAAGCAGGTAAATGGTGTTGGAAAAAAGCATTAATGCTCAGTGGCCCCTTGCATGAGCACATCAAGCAGGAAGCGCAACCGGGTGCACATGAGTTTCCGATCATCGTCAGCTCCAACAACAACATGCTGCGTGTTACAGCCGATAGCCAGCAGCTTCATATCGATGTGCTAGACCAACCCAGTCGATAATTTTGGCCCGATTCCGTTGCTACAGGCGACGGAGTTGGACTTTTTGTTGGGTAGAAAATTAGCTTAATAGACAATAGACGCCTAAACGATTAACTAGTTTGTAATAAAAACAACTATTTTTTAACAACCTCCCCTAAAGTATAGGTTATATTTCACGCAGTTATTCTATCTTTGATGATTAATGACGTCTACACATATCTACTAATCGTTGTAACAATTTACCAAATGCCCCTAGAGCAACCGTCGCGAATAAACGAGCAGTGACCTCGGTCTATGTGATGTCGTTCGCATGCGCAGTGGCCACTATCAGATAGCTGTCAAATTTTATTTTATAAACTAAACTAAGTTAAACTATGGAACCATTTCTCGGACAAATCATGATGGTAGGCTTCAATTTTGCCCCCCGGGGCTGGGCTTTTTGCAACGGTCAATTACTAGCCATTTCGCAAAACACGGCACTTTTTTCGCTTTTGGGTACGACTTATGGTGGGGACGGTAGAACCACATTTGCACTGCCCGATCTGCGGGGCAGGTGTGCCGTTGGCATGGGCCAGGGGCCGGGGTTGTCTAATTATAGCCAAGGCGAAATGGGCGGGCAGGAAAATGTAACGCTTATCCAAACCCAAATGCCAACGCATACGCATACGTTGGGAGCCAGCAGTTCCGTTGGTGCGGTGAGCGATCCTTCGGGTGCAGTAATAGCCAATAACCAAGTAACGATTGAGCGCGGAAAGACCGTTCCGGCTAGTGCCTTCAACACCGGTCCGGCCAATGCGACGATGAACCCTCAGGCCATCTCTCCGGCTGGAGGAAACCAGCCTCATGAAAACAGGCAACCTTATATCGCGATGAACTATATCATCGCGCTGGAAGGGATATTTCCGCCGCGGCCATAATTTTTTGAGCTGTCTGAAACATGTTTCAGGCAGCTTTTTTCGATTTCCTACCCGTTGATGCAAGTTCATTAAATTGTTATGAAAAAATTCTACTCTTCTGCTCTTACTGGGTTATTGTTATTGTTCGCGTTCCATGGGGTTCGGGGGCAGACGACGATTGATTTTGATGAAATGCCCGGCAACTACGGTTACGGGCCTATATTTGGAGACAATGACCCTACCCCGGAACCAGGCGAACCGTCTGAGGGCGAGTTAGCCAGAGGCTTCCTTTTTAGTGTCAGTGGAAAACTGGACGCCATAGTCTCAGGGGATATGACTGAAGGATATAGTGGAACTGGCTGCCTCACCGACAATAGCTTGGATATGGGAGAAATTACAAGTTGGACAATCAAGAGGGCAGATGGCGGAGCTTTTCAATTCAGGGGAGTTTACTTAAGGGATGGTGGTTTTGCCGATGTATCAGGCACGATAACGGGGTATAAAGCCGGGGCGGCCACCGGCTCCACACCAGCAAGTTTTTCGCGGACTGCCACAGCACCGTTAGACTTCTCCGCAAACCCTGTTTTTTTCGATGTAGACGAGATTCGAATCACAGGCGATGACAACGACCTTAATCTTTTCCTCGATCAATTTACTTACGGCCCACCGTTTTCGGTGGGTGATACCGACCCTGCGGAGGTGTTGGGCATTAGCCTAGTGGGCAGTCCCGCCAGTACGGCAACAACGGTTTCCTATGAGGTTACGTTTTCCAAGGCGGCATCCAATGTAGATGTGACTGATTTTGTGCTCACGAAGGTGGGCAGCGCCACCGGTACGATTGCTAATATTACAGGCAGCGGCACTACCTATACGGTTGAGATTGATGGTATTTCGGGTGAAGGGAACATCCGGCTGAATTTAAAAGCGGGCACGGATATTAAAAATGGTGATGGCTTAGGTGGCACTGCTGCATTCACGGGCGGGCAGGCCCATTATGTGACTTCCTGCTTTATGGAGACCTTCGACCAGGGAGAGACAGACAATGCGACAACCTTTTCGGGTAATGGGAAGAATTTTACGTTGACCGGCAACTGGACCGTAAACACGGAGACCCCTAACAACGGAATAGGCGGATCTGCATATAACCTAAAGCCAACCTCAGGAACAGGCCCTTTTACAATTGGGGTAGAGGAAGGCGCTATTAGCGTACCGGGGTTCTACCTGTACCTGTCCTCATTGGCCGATGGTGCAGAACCAACGGGCAGCGGTTCCGTAACCATCCGCGGCCTCCTGGCCGGCAATCAGGTGTATACCTTCACGAAATCGACGGGATTTGAAACCAGTCCGGATTCCACCTCAGGCTATACCTACATCGATTTCTCAGCCGAGAGCGGAGATCACTCCACAACATTGATCGATCAGTTGGAGATTTCAATCGGCGGAGGGTTCATCTATTTGAACCTGGATAATTTTAGCTGGTGCGCGGATGAATTCCCGCCCGCAGGTTATACTGTGACTATCGATCAGGACCCGATTACTGCAGCCAATCAAACGGTGGTCGGCTTTACGTTCGCGGGAGCTGAAGTGGGGACGACCTACAATTACACGTTTACCGCTACCGGTGGAACACCCGTGACCGGTTCGGGTACGGTCACATCCGCAACGCAACAAGTGACTGGCATTAACCTCACTGGCTTGGACCAAGGGACGGTGACGCTAAGTGTAACGCTTACGGATGCCTCCGGCAATGTAGGTAGCCCGGTCACGGATAACGTAACCAAGGTGTTCAGCTATCCGCCGAACATTACCACGAGCGGTGGAACAACCACCTTCACCGAGTCCGTCAGTGGCAGTCCGGTACCGGTACCGATTGACGACGCATTGACCATAAGCGACCCGGACAACACAACCCTGGCTTCGGCTACAGTGGTGATTACCGGTAATTTCCAAAGTGGGCAGGATGTGCTTGCTTTTGTAAACGACGGCAGTACCATGGGTAACATCGACGGAAGCTACAACGCAGGCACATTGACCCTCACCTCGCCGGGTACCACCGCTACGTTGGCACAGTGGCAAGAGGCGTTACGCGCGGTGACCTACAGCAACACCTCGTCGACACCGAATACCGCTAATCGCACCATCAGTTTTGTGGTGAACGATGGACTTGATGACAGCACACCAGGTACAAAGACCGTGACCGTGCAAGGGGTCAACAACGCTCCCGTTGTCACCAACGTGGATGGCGACGACGTTACCTTTACCGAGAACGGGCCCGCCGTCTTGATCGATGCAGGTGGGGATGCCACGGTCAGTGACCCGGATAGCCCAGACCTTGATGGAGGTAACCTCATGGTAGCTATCGTCAACAACGAAGTGGCGGGCGAAGATATCCTGGGAATCCGAAACGAAGGGATGGGAGCGGGGCAGATTGGTGTCGACGGTGGTGATGTCCACTATGGCGGTACCCACATTGGTTTATCAATTGGTGGTACGGGAGGGGTAGATCTTGCTGTGATATTCCTGCCTACGGCAACCCCCGCCGCAGTGCAGGCCTTGATTAGGAACCTCACGTATAGCAATAGCAACACCACCAATCCGTCGGTGGATCCGCGGACCGTCCGCGTTACCCTGAATGATGGAGACGGTGCGACAAGCGCTCCCAGCGACCTGACCGTGAATATCACGGCCGTGAATGACGCACCAATGGTGATCACCAGTGGCGGTACGGTTACGTTCACTGAGCCGGAAGATGGCGACCCGGTACCAGAGACTATTGATCCGGGGCTGACGCTGACCGATCCCGACAATACCACACAGGCTTCGGCTACGGTAAGTATAACAAGCGGTAGTTTCCAGACCGGTGAAGATATACTCGCCTTTGAAAACGATGGCAGCACGATGGGCAATATTGATGGCAGCTATGACGAAGCGACAGGTACGCTTATGCTTACCTCTTTGGGCGCCACCGCTACGTTGGCGGAATGGCAAGCGGCCCTGCGTGCAGTAGCCTACAGCAATAACTCACAGCATCCAAATACCACCACGCGCACCGTCAGCTTCGTGGTCAACGACGGGACAGCTGATAGTGCGCCAGCTACAAAAGATATCAACGTGGTGGCGGTAAATACGGCGCCGGTCGCCGTGGATGACCATGTACCGGTAAATGAAGATATACCGGCAACCGGAAATGTATTGACGAACGATTCGGATGTGGAAGGCAACGCGCTGACGGCATCCTTGGTTACCGCACCCGTTAACGGAACGGTGGTATTGAATGCGGATGGCAGTTTTACGTACACGCCGAATAGCAACTATAATGGACTGGATAGCCTGGAATACCAAGTGTGTGATAACGGAACGCCTTCCCTGTGTGACACGGCCTGGGTACGCTTTACCATCGGCGCAATCAACGACGCCCCTGTGATTACGGCACCCGCTACCCTAGCAGTGGATGAAGACGTGCTGACGGACCTCACCGGCATTAGCTTTTCCGATGTGGACGCAGGCAATGCGGATGTCACAGTAACTTTTTCAGTAGACAACGGCATACTCACTGCCTCTTCAGGGGGTGGGGTAACTGTTAGCGGATCGGAGACGACGGCGTTGACGTTGGTAGGGCCGATTACCGACCTCAATGCGTTTATCGCGGCGGGCAACGTGGGTTTCATCACGGCGCTTGATGCGACGGATGATGTAACGCTCACAGTGCATATCGACGACGGTGGCAACACGGGCACCGACCCCGGTAATTCGGGTACGGATGATTCGGAGGCGGCGACCACAACGGTGACGATAACCATTGTCGCCCAAAACGATGCGCCGGTAAATACCGTTCCCGGCAGCCAAATAATCAACCAGGATGAGCCGCTGGTATTTAGTACAGGCAACGGTAACGCTATTGCTGTCGCCGATGTGGATGCTGGGGGCGGCACCATCCAGGTTACGCTAACGGCGTCGAACGGATTACTGACCTTGGCGGGTACCACGGGATTGACCTTCATGAGTGGCAGCGGAATCAACGATGCCACCGTGACCTTTGCAGGAACAATGACCGACATCAACGCAGCACTGGAGGGATTGACGATGATGCCGACAAGTGGCTACAGCGGTGCCGCCAGTCTCCAGATTGTCACCAACGATCTTGGACTAACCGGGGCGGGTGGTAATCAGACGGATACCGATGTTGTCGACATTATCGTCAACGAAATCAATCCGGAAGTCACCAGTGTAAATACGACGAGTCCGGATGGGGTGTATAAAATGACTGATATCATCACCTTGACAATATCGTTTGATCAAGCGGTGATCGTGGACGAGATTGCCGGTTCGCCCATTTTGCTACTGGAAACCGGTAGCACGGGTCGGGAAGCGGGTTATGAATCCGGTTCAGGGTCCAATACATTGGTATTTACCTATATGGTGCAGGCGGGTGACGTGAACGCTGACCTGGACTACCAATCGACCGCAGCGTTAACGCTGAATGGCGCGACCATACAGAGCGCTTCCGGCAGTGACGCGATATTGACGCTACCAGCTGTTGGCGGGGCCAGTTCCATAGCGGGGCAGCATGCAATCGTCATTGACGGGGTGGCACCCGTTGTGACTGCTGTAGACGTGCCAGCCGATGGCACTTATCGCAGCGGCGATGTACTCTCCTTTACCGTACACTACAGTGAAGACATAGCCGTGGTTGGCGACATGCTGACTTTGCCGGTAACGATTGGCACGACTACAGTGCAAGCGTCCCTTACCGACACCACGCGCAACACCCTTATCTTTAGCTATGCCGTGCAGGATGGCGAACTGGATACGGATGGCATTGAAATAGGGCCCGACATTTTACTGAATGGAGGTGCACTGCGAGACGATGCTGGCAACGACGCCTCCCTCGTGCTGGTCGGTGCTGGTAATACCATCAATGTACTTGTAGATGCCGTAGCCCCGGTGGTTACTTCGGTGTCGGTGCCGGCCAATGGCTATTACCGCGAAGCGGATGTGTTGCTATTTACGGTGCATATGAGTGAGGATGTGGCGGTGAATGATGCTGGCGGGACACCTTATTTGGACGTCATCATCGGAACAGCTACTGTTCAGGCAACCTATACCGGGGGATCAGGAACAGCGATGCTCACCTTCAGCTATACCGTACAGGCCGAAGATGAGGACTTAGACGGCATTGCTCTTGGCGATGATATCATATTGAGTGGCGGCACGCTCCACGATAATGCAGGCAATGAGGCCGTGCTTACATTGGATGGCGTGGCACCGACCAATAATGTCTTTGTCTATTCGAAGGGACCGTCGATTACCTTGTCTACTGAAGCCGCATCACCCGTAAATGCACCATTCACCGTTACGGCGACGTTCAGCGAAGCGGTTACCGGATTTACGCTCGATGACATTACGGTTACCAATGGCACGTTGAGCGATTTGCAGACAAGCGACAATAGTTCCTATACGTTTCTGGTCATACCCACCGCAGGGGGAAGCGTGCAACTTTCTGTCGTAGCTGACGTGGCGGTCAATGTGGCAAATAACGGCAACGAAGCATCGAATACGTTAGTCGTTCAGTTCAACAAAATCATCACCGGTATCACGCTGGAAGGTGGCAGCTTCGTTTATGATGGCACGGCACAGTCTCTGGCCATTGCAGGAACATTGCCGCAGGGCACCACCGTGGTCTACACCGGCAACAGCCGTACCGATGTGGGCACACAGGAGGTAACAGCCACCATCAGCGGGGATAACTATGACGACCTCGTATTGACAGCCGACCTCACCATCACCCCAGCCACCATCATCGGTATCAGTTTGGAAGACGCTAGCTTCGTATACGATGGCTCGGCCAAAATACTGGCCATCGATGGCACTTTGCCAACCGGTACCACGGTAAGCTACGCCGGAAACAGCCGCACCGATGTGGGCACGCAAGAAGTGACGGCGACCATTAGTGGGGATAACTATGACCATCTCGTATTGACAGCCGACCTCACCATCACGCCCGCCACCATCAACGGCGTCACGCTATCGGATGCAAGCTTCGTGTATGATGGCACGGCCAAGTCGCTGGCCATTACGGGAGACTTGCCCGATGGTACCACGGTTAGCTACACCGGCAACAGCCGAACGGACGTGGGTACGCAGGAAGTAACGGCCTCCATCAGCGGTGATAATTATGAGGAGCTGGTATTGACAGCAGCGCTGACTGTAACGGCCGCTAAAAGAAGCATCGATTTCCCGGTGATACCGGCAAAAACTTACGGTGATGCGGACTTTGACGCGGGGGCAACGGCCAGTACTGATGAGGAGGTAAGTTATACCAGCAGCGATGCCGCGGTAGCCGAAACCCGCAATGGGCGAATCCACATCACAGGCGCCGGTACGGCCATCATCACCGCTACCATACCTGAAAACAGCAATTATAGCAACCGGCCCGAGGCTACGCAGGTACTCACGGTAAGCAAGGCAACCCAAACTATCACATTCGATGCGCCGATGGAAGTTTATCGGGATGCCGGCAACATCCAATTGGATGCGATGGCCTCAAGTGGCATGCCTGTCGTGCTTACACTGGATGACCCCGAAGTGGCCACGCTGGATGGTCTAACCTTGGATATCCTGCGCCTCGGTACAGTACGGATCACTGCCGTGCAAGAAGGAGATGCGAACTATGAGCCGGCCGAGCCGGTCACAGTAGCGATCCGGGTCATCGACCCGACGTCAGATATACCCATCCGGATACACAAAGCTGTATCGCCCAACGGCGACGGCATCAACGAGTACCTGATCATCGAGGCCATCAAGGACTACCCCGAGAACCGGGTCACTGTCTTCAACCGTAATGGTACCATTGTGTACGAAGTTTCGGGTTATAACAACGGCACCCGGGCCTTCCGCGGCATCGGCGCGGGACAGAACAGGATACAGGCGGGCACCTACTTCTACGTGGCCGAGATCAGGGTAGACGGCGAGTGGAAATACGAGAAGGGTTGGTTCGTGCTTAGATACTAGTCACGAGATAACAGACAAAAGACATGAGACAACAGACGATGAAACGATATCTTTTAATAACGATGGCGGGGATGTTGGTGAGTGCCGGCCTGCACGCCCAGCAGCCGCTTACACATACCCAGCACGGTCAACTCCGTAGCGTGCTGAATCCAGCAGCGAGTTTAATGCTTATGGGTGGTGAGGTAAGCGTGATCGGACGCCGCCAGTGGGTGGGGCTTGATGGCGCACCCTCGGTATTTTGGGGAAGCGGACACATGGGCTTCCAACGTTTCGGCGCCACTGGCGGCATCAACATCCGTCACGAAAGCATGGCCGTGGAGAAACTCACCGAGGCCTCGGCATTCTTCGCTAAATCCGTGCGGATATCGGCCACCGAATACCTGGGGCTGTCGCTCAACGCCGGTTTC